>OGCN01000680.1_pt1 | contig 53008 bp, 42 predicted proteins | sample 1570181 | NCBI WGS metagenome assembly OGCN01 (sample SAMEA4370584, study PRJEB24528) | human gut metagenome | reverse complement strand
TTTTTAGGTTAATTAATAAGGTTATTAGTTTAAAGTTTTATCTTTAAGTTCGTTTTCTAGCAATAGGCAAAGTTGCGGGGGAACTTTGTATCTTAAATTAATTTTTTTATTGTTTTTGGTCTTTCTCGCTTTTTATCATCGTGTTTCCCAAAATTATTAAATTATAATACAAATTGTTTGTCTAAATGTAAATATTTATTGGTTGATGTTTCATAACATGTTTTTGTTGCAATAAATAATAATTTTAGGTTTTATGGTGTTAAAGTGTAAATTTTACGTTATATATACGATGCTTTTTGATGCTTGGAAATGTATATATATAGTTAAAAGGTATTTTCTATAATTGCTGATTTTATATTTTGTAAAATAATAAATATTAATTCCATTCTTCTTTATCGTATCCGTCGGAGGTTGCACCGTTTTGCAGATGGCCGTTAATGTAGCATTCACCACCGTTGGATGTGGCTGATATGGTAGGTGAGCCTGTGTATCCGGTATTGGCGTCTATGGTTGACGGCATGTATGAGTATCCCACTTTCCATCCTGCATAGACCGTATTATTGCCAGTTGCGTTAACTGTGATATTACCGCTGGAAGTCCCATTCATATTTATATTGTTAAGATTTATGTCTGAAAAACCAATAAGTCCTCCTGCACGTATATTAGAATAGTTATTTGTTTGATTAACTGTTATATTGCCATAATTGTGCATAGTTGCATTGAATTTTCCCTGGTCACTTCCCCACATGGCTATTATACCTCCTGCGTATTCTTGTGCTGTTATATTACCTCTATTGGTAAGTACTGTAGAAGTACTTGAACTGCATTCTGATTGAATATAACCTACTATACCGCCCACTGATAAACCTTCAAGTGTTGCGTTGTTTGTTATATTTCCTTCAAGTGTTGCATTATTTCCTATTCCAATAATTCCTCCCATTTGTCCGTGAAATTCTCCCGGGATTAATGTAAATTTTGAGTTACCATCAATAGTTATGTCTTTAATAATACAGTCAGCCATGCCGGCTATACCACCTATATTGCTTTCATCGTTGAAAGGATTGTTGGTATTAAAATCTACATTAATATGTCCGTTTTGTATTTTGATATTGCTAATCTCACCACCTTTAACTGTTTGACCTACTAACAGACCTACATATCTTGAATTACTGTTTATGTTTATACTTTGCAGAGTGAGGTTTTTGATGTTTCCCACATACAGATTATCAAAAAGTCCTGTATTATCTGTGTTGAGATTATTGATATTAAGGTTTGATATAGTATGTTCTTTGCCGTCGAAATATATTTCAAGATAATCATTGAATATATTGGCGCCAATGGGTCGAAAATTTTCTATACCGCTCATATCTATATCAGAATCAAGATTAATATGTTTGCCTTTAATCTCGTATATTGACATATTGCTGAGAGCAAGGAATTCTTCCGGAGTATTGATTATCCATGGATCTTGCTCTGTCCCTTCACTTCCGAATGCATATTGAAGTGATAACTCTTTGGAATACGCAATTCCTTGGCGGAAGTTTGTGCCTTGTAATGGCTCCGATTTATATATGCCATTAAGGGTAACCTGCAGTGTTCTGTTTGTCAGGTCCTGAGGCATTAGCATGAAATATCCGTATGTGATTGTACCGCTAGGTGCTTGTGTAAAGTTTACTTTGAGCTCTTTGGAAGTATCTGTTCCACCTACAGCATATCCTGTTGAGGCTTCGAATGTCTGTTTGGAGTTAAATCCAAGAGGTATGTCTGAGGTAAGAGTCATGGTTGTTGGGATGGTATATTCCGATACATCAGCTTTGACCTGTATGATTGTCATCAATGATTTGAATACGATGCTTGAGAGTGTATTGTTGTGATATTCCGATTCTGCCATCATAGCATGATGCTCATTCAGCGAAGATATGTCGTTGTTGCCTGTTGATGTTGTCTCCATCGGACTTTCCAGAGTATATGTAATACCATTATCGTAGCCAATTTCTTTTACTCCGTAGAAAGCGTAGAATTCACCTTCTGGAAGTCCTATACCGTTTTCGCTTTCGGACAGTGTGAATAGGGCAGTATTTGTATTGCCTTCGTTGCAGACGTATTCGTAGATGTTTTCTGCATCTGCACTGGTTGCGGATTTAGGAACAAGGTATATAATGTCCTTTTCATTCCATGACGCTGTAATTTTGGTCCCATCATCGTTTAAGGAAATTCTTGATTCAGCTCCTTCCTGAGGCATTGACACCATGATTTCCTGTAGTCCGCTTTTAACTCCGGCTGTTTCATTCTTTACCTCGTCCTTTGTGCATGACTGTGTAAAGAGTATTCCGCACATTGCAAGTGCGGAATATATAGATACTGATATTCTTGCTTTCATTTTATGTCGGTTTTACAGATTTATTTCCATTCCACTTTGTCGTAGCCTCCTGTGTGTGCTCCGTTTTTGAGGAATCCGTTTACATATACTTTACCGCCGTTGCTGTTGCCTTCCACTACGGGTGTACCGGTATATCCCTTGTTGGCTTCCTGAGTTTCTTCAAAAGAACCTTCTATTGAACCGAATTTCCATCCTACTGACACCACTTCGGAGGTTTCGGTAGTAGCTATGACATTTCCGGTGCAAGTTCCTGAAATGAATGTGGAAAGTTCTATTATTCCTCGTCCGATATATCCGCCGGCAACTATTTCACCTGTCACGTTTCCGCTGTTGTTGAATGTACACGTAGGATTTTCGTTGTCTCCAAGATAATATCTCGAAAACAGTCCTCCTGCTTCGTAGCCTGTGATGTCGCCTGAGTTGGTGAATACTGTTCCTTCGTCATAAAGACGATTTCCTGTTCCGATATTTACGCTACCTGATATTCCACCGGCTCCACAGCCGTTTACTGCGGCACCGGATGATATATTGCCGGAGAAGTTTCCGCCAACGAAATATCCGATTACACCACCTGCCATGTATCGTTCGTTATAAAAGTCGCCTACTGAGGTTACTGTGGTGCCTGGCTCAACGGTGATGTCTTCCACGATAATGTAGCTGTCTGCATAGCCTGCCATACCTCCTGCTTCTACATCGTATGATTCAATGCCTCCTACGGTACTTACAGTCACTTCGTTCGTGCCTTTTATCGTAATGCCGGACACTTCTACCATTTTTATCATACTGCCTGCCAGGCATCCGCTCCGTGCTGCACTGCGGATGACGAAGTTTTCCAGTGTAAGATTCTTTATCGTACTGTTGGAAATCTCGCCGAACAGACCTGCAGGTGTCTTTTCGCCGGTCTTGTCGATGGTGAGATTTGAGATGGTATGTCCCTTGCCGTCTAATACTATGTCGTATGTCTCAATAGGGTTGAAATCAATTCCGGACATGTCTATATCACTTCCTAAGGCGATATGTTTGCTATGGGTTTGTGCCTCACCCATATCCGACAGAGCTTTCAGTTCCTGTGGGGTAGTGATAATCCACGGATTGTTTTCCGATCCGTCACCCTGGAAGGCGTCATCTATGGTTTCGAGCTTGTAATAGTTGTTGCCGTTTGTGAAATCCAGTCCGGATATTGGATCACTCTTATATATATCGTTTATGCAAATCTGAAGATGGGTGTTGGTGAGATTCTGTGGCGGAAGTAGGAAACGTGCCACTACTGTTGTACCAGATTCTTCGCCCTGATTAAGTTCTATGGATTCTGCTTTTACTGCAGAGCCTTCAACTACCGAACCGTCGGCACGATAAGTCTGCGACACGATGATGTCGTTTCCGCCCATAGAACTTAGGCGTACGTTGTCTATCTTGACTGGTGCGTTCAGGTCAAGTGTAAGCATTGCCATAATGGTGTTGAAGCCTATTCCGTCAGTTTCTGTTCCGTCGCAGTACGATTCTGTTTTCATGGCATTGGCCGTTGACAGGTAGCTGTAATCTTTTCCGCTTTCCTGTGTTAGACCGTCTGTGGCTTTCAGTGTATAGAGCAGTCCGTTGTCGAATGAGAAGTCTTCCACGCCGTAGAATGCATAGAATTCTCCTTCTGGCAATCCCTTTCCGTTCTCTTCAGGAGCAAGTTTGAATTTGCCAACGATGAATCCGGGAGTGTCGTCATAAACGTATTTATAAATGTTCTCATCCGATGCGCCTGTGGCATGCTTTGGAATAAGGTATATATAGTCCGTAGCTTCCCACGACATTCTGATGCGGTCTCCGTTTTCTATGTATGAGGTACGGCTTATATCTTCGTCGGGCAGGCTTACGGTGATTTCCTGCAGTCCACTCACTTCTGTGGCAGGGATTTCAGGTGTTCCGTTGTCTTTCTTGCATGATGAAAGTAATATACATGACGGTAAAATGAGACATGCAGCATATCCCACGAGGCATTTTATTGCATCCGTGGGCCTGGAACTTCTTGTTTTCATTGTTTTATAATATTAAAATAGTCTAATTGTCAGCGTTTTCCTTTCTCCATTTTGTAGGAGATGTACCAGTAACGACTCTGAATTGCTTACAGAAGTGTGCCTGATCAGTATAGCCTGTCATTGAAGCTATCTGTCCGAGTGCTGTTTGAGGATTTTCCATGATAAGTCGTTGTGCTTCGGCAATCCTCATCTTGTGAATCCATGTATTGAAGTTTGTCTGATAAGTATCGTTGATATAGTTTGATATATAAGTACGGTTTATCCCCAATACTTTACCCAGTTTCTCTACTCCTATGTCGTGCATAAGGTATTCTTTATTTCTGACCCATTGATCTACAAGATTCTTTATTTTTTCCGAATCTTTCGCCTTGCGTACTTTGTTAACCTCACCCATAAATCTTTGATTTCGCTTTGTTTTCCCTTTGTTAAATTACTCCAAAATTAGTTTTTACTTTACTCTTTTACAAACGCACTTTTGACGATTTGTTACTATCCGGTCGTATCTGTGTACTATTGTGTAAAAATTTGCGACTATGTGGTAAAAACTTTTTTGGTGTGTGTTTTTCCGGTGCGAAAATTAATGATTTATTAACAAGAAAAAACCACCGAAAACCGTGATTTTGGGTGGTTTGTAATTTAAAGTGATATTTTTTATTCATAAATCAGCGTAGATAGGCGTTCTTCGCTGAATATTTCATTGGATATTTCGAGAAGTTCCTTCGAAGTGATACTTTCTATTCGCTTATAGACTTCTTCTTTTTCTTCGTAGCGGTTATAGTGAAGGAAGCATTTTCCCATGTCGAGGGCACAGTTCTCAAAATTGTCTGATGCCACTCCCAGCTGTCCTATAATCTGCTTCTTGGCGGTCGAGAGTTGGCTCTCTTTCATCAGATTGTCTCTCATTTTTTTGAGTTCCTTCCTTGTCAGCTCTATACAGCGGTCTCTGTCTTCCTGATCGCAGCCGAAGTATATGCTGAACACTCCGGTGTCGGTGTATGATGTGAGGTTCGATTCTACGTTATATACAAGGGCGTTTTTCTCCCTGAGTACTACATTCAGACGGCTGTTCATGCCCGGACCGCCAAGTATATTGTTAAGCAGATAGAGGCCTGTCCGCCTGTTGTTATGTGCATCGTAGGCTCTTGTGCCTATCATGACGTGCGATTGATGGGTGTCTCGGCTCAGAATGAGGTCGCGTGGAACGTAATGCAGGGGAGAGGTACGTCCGCCTACGGGAGATGTATATGGTGTGATGTCGCGGGTAAGCTTCCCTATTGTATCTGTAACTTTCCTGAACGGGATATTTCCCAAGATGAAAAATACCATGTTGCCGGTCTTGTATCTGTTGCCGGTAAAGCGTAGTGCGTCTTCCGGCCCGAATCCTCTGAGGAGCTCCGGTTTTCCGAGGATATTTCTTCCTAGCGGATGGTCGGGAAATATCAGTTCCTCGAAATCGTCGAATATAAGTTCTGCAGGGCTGTCTTCGTAACTCTGTATTTCGTCTATTATGACTTCCACTTCTTTCTCTATCTGGTTCTCAGGAAATGTGCTGTGGAATACGATGTCGGTCAGTAGTTCGGCTGCACGCAAGAAATGTTGTCGCAGGAAGGCACTATAGACAACTGTCTCTTCTTTGTTGGTGTAGGCATTGAGGTCGCCCCCTACGTTTTCCATACGGTTGAGTATGTGCCATGCGCGGCGGTGTGTGGTGCCCTTGAACAGGAGATGTTCCACAAAGTGAGCTATTCCCTGTTCGTTGTCTTTTTCATCGCGTGTGCCGGCGTTTATGGCGTATCCGCAATAGACTACGTCGGTTGGGCTAGGACAGTGTATTATCCTAAGTCCGTTAGCAAGTGTATATGTAGATATTGTGTTCATTTTTAAGTTATTGTATGGTGCAAATTTAAGAAAGGTTTTTGTTATAAAAAAACGTGGGCACGTTTAAGGTAAAATGGACGCACGTTTAAGGTAAAATGGACGCACGTTTAAGGTGAAATGGACGCACGTTTAAAAAAAATGTATCGGGCATGCGAAAAGTGTCGTTTTTTATCTCCATATTTGTAAATAAAATTCATCTGAAATGGAACATATAGCAGTATTCTGTTCTGCATCGCAGGACATTGATAATATCTATGCCGAAAAGGCACGCGAGCTTGGTGCCTGGATGGGTGATAACGGCAAGACTCTGGTTTATGGCGGTACAAGTTCGGGACTGATGGAGGAGATTGCCGCCGAAGCCAAGGCACACGGAGCTATGGTGATGGGAGTGGTGCCTACTATAGTGGAGGAACGCGGGAAGACCAGTGACCTTTGCGACGTGGTTTTCCGTACTGACAATCTGAGTGAAAGGAAAGACGTGATGTTGCGCGAATCGGAAGTATCGATAGCATTGCCCGGAGGAGTTGGAACATTGGACGAGGTGTTCAGCGTAATGGCATCGGCTACTATAGGATACCACAGAAAGCAAGTGATTTTCTACAATATAAACGGATTCTGGGACGGAGTCATTGCATTCCTTGACGGACTGGAGAGGCGGCACTTTGCGCACTCGCCGCTGAAGAACTTTTATAAGGTGGCAAATTCGTTCGAAGAACTTGTGGAATTGATAAAATAAGATACTAGGGGACTTCGTCAACTAGTCTCTAGTCAACTAGTAACTATTTAACTTGTAAACTAAAAAAGATGCGAAAGATTATAGGTATAGGAGAGACGATACTAGATATACTTTTCAGAGACGGACAGCCACAGGCAGCTGTGCCGGGAGGTTCGGTGTATAACGGTATTGTGTCGTTGGGAAGAATGGGCATGGACGTAACGTTCATCAGCGAGACAGGTAACGACAGGGTAGGACAGATTATCCTTGAGAATATGCGTGAAAACGGTGTGAAAACTGACAGTGTGAATGTTTTTCCAGACGGGAAATCGCCCGTATCTCTGGCTTTCCTGAATGAAAGGAACGATGCGGAATATATTTTCTATAAGGATTATCCTAAGTTGAGGCTGGATGTAACGATGCCGGAAATAGGTAAGGACGATATACTGATGATAGGTTCGTATTATGCTATATCGCCTTTGCTTCGTGACAAGATTAAGGAAGTAATGGACAAGGCCAAGGATAATGGCGCCATAATATATTATGACGTGAATTTCAGAAGCAATCATCTGTCGGAGGCTATTAAGCTTATGCCTACAGTGCTTGAGAACTTTGAGTATGCGGATATTCTGCGCGGCTCTACTGAGGACTTCCAGAACTTGTTCAAAATAAATGATCCGGATAAGGTTTATAAGAATAACGTTGGTTTCTATTGCAGGAACTTTATCTGTACTGATGCCGACAAGGATATACATCTTTATACTGGTAATTTCAGGAAGGCATACGGAATTGAACCTGTTGAAACTGTGAGTACCGTAGGTGCTGGCGATAACTTCAATGCCGGAGTGGTATATGGGCTTATAAAGAACAATATCGGGAAAGATGATTTGTCCGGTCTTTCTGAAAGCGATTGGGACAAGATAATACGCTGCGGCATTGACTTCAGCGCTGAAGTGTGCCGCAGTGTACATAATTCTGTTTCTAAAGAGTTTGCTGCGTCATACCGCTGACAATCTTCTTCACTTCGTTCTGGAAGGCAATGAAACCGCCTCCCAGAACGCGGTTGCCGTCGTAGAACACGGCAGACTGTCCCGGTGTGATGGCCGATGCCTCGACGCTGAAATGCACCATCATGCGTCCGTCGTCCAATAGGGTAGCGGTGCATGGAATAGGCTTGCTTCTGTAGCGTATTCTTACCGATAGTTCGGTGCACGTAAGAATCTCATTTATATCGGCAGCATTGATGTCTTCCACCAGCATGTATTCAGTCTTTAGCTGCTCTGCGTCGCCCAGCATTACAGTATTCTTTGCAGGGTTTATTTTCAGTACGTAGGCAGGTTTTCCCAGTGCTATTTCTAGGCCTTTGCGCTGTCCTATTGTGTAATAGGCAAAACCCTTGTGCTGACCTAATTTCAGACCCTTGCTGTCAACAAACCATCCCGGACCTATCTTCTCGTCAATGTCGGGACAATGCTCTTTCAGGAAGTCTCTGTAGTCCTTGTCGATAAAGCATATTTCCATGCTTTCCCCTCCCTTGGCCTTGGCTTCGAAGCCTTTCGATGCAAGGTATTCCCTTACCTCTACCTTAGTCATTCCACCTAGCGGGAAAATCATTCTGCGGAGTATCTCCTGAGGGAGTTTCCAAAGGAAATATGACTGGTCTTTTGTACTGTCATCGCCTGTGAGTATATATTTGTTGCCGTTTCTTTCCTCCATACGGCAGTAATGACCTGTTGCTATGTAGGCACAATCGGTCTTGTCAGCCCATTCGCACAATATCCTTTCCTTGAAAAGCGGGTTGCACATAACGCATGGGTTAGGGGTGCGCCCACGCATGTATTCATCGATGAAATACTTCACTATCACCTGCCTGAATTCCTCGCGCACGTCTGCCACATGGTGTTCTATACCCAGTCTTTCTGCCAGTGCTTTTGCTTCGAGCACAAAGTTAGGCTCTTCCTGACCGGGGGTGGTGAACTGCGACGCTATGTCCCATGTGCGCATGGTTACGCCCACTACTTCATATCCTTTTTCCTGAAGCATGATGCATGTGGCAGAACTGTCTATTCCGCCGCTCATGCCTACCAGTACTCTCTTTTCTCTGTCTTTCATTCTTAGTGTCGTTTTGTATTAAATAACAGCAGGTGTGGCGATGATGTTCATAAGATAGGAGCTACCTATACTTATTTTATGAACTTTTTTGCAACCTTATGATATGTATCGAGGTTTACTCCAAGCTTTTCGCCTAGGTCTATCATATCGAATAGCATTCCCTGTATTTCGGATTGGTGTCCGCGTGCTATATCTTTCTGCATTGATGCCGTGCTGTGAGGATCGAGCTTGTCTATAACCTTCAGATTATATTCTACAGGGTCTTCAGGGAATACTATTCCCAGGCGACGGCCTATCTCAGCACTTTCGGTTGACAGGCCTTTAAAGGTGTCGCGCACTTCGCCTTCGTGCTGCACTTCGCCCATCGGCACATCGTGATATGCTCCTGTACAGGCCATGGCAGAAATGAATGCCCATTTGATGAATGTATCACGGTTTATATCGTCGGACACATCTACCTTAATACCGCATTTGCGCAGCGTATCGGCTATTTCTTCCAGTCTTTCATGGGAAACACCCTGCTCCGGACGTGCGCCGAATACTAGGCGAAAAATTGTTCCCATCTGGGTTATTTCGCCTTCGCCGGATACGAAACCTACTATGTAGATACATCCGTCGAGTACTTTCACTGATGGTGCGAGACGGCCTATTCTAGGGCCTGTGCCATAGACGTTAAGTATCGGAATAACCAGTGTGTCGGGTGTGGAAGCGCGCTCGAGTACATCTTTTATGGAATCGATGGAATATCCTTTCACGCATACGAAAATAACGTCGGCCTTGTCGTTGTATTCTTCGGATGTACAGGCCTTTACGTTCAGAAAGTGTTCTCCTTTAAGATCGGATTTCAGGTGCAGTCCTTTGCTTCGGATTGCCTCTATGTGTGCGCCGCGTGCTATGCAGGTGACGTCCTCACCGTTTAATGCCAAAAAACCGGCGATGCTGCCCCCAACGCCGCCGGTTCCTATGATTAGATATTTCTTTTGCATATATAATTGAGATTATACATTGAATCTGAAGTGCATGATGTCGCCGTCCTGAACTATATAGTCCTTTCCTTCGACATTCATCTTGCCTGCTTCTTTTACAGCTGCTTCAGAACCGTATTTGATGTAATCGTCGTATTTGATTACTTCGGCACGGATAAAGCCTTTTTCGAAGTCAGTGTGGATAACACCGGCACATTGTGGAGCCTTCCAGCCTTTGCGGTATGTCCATGCTCTTACTTCCTGTACTCCGGCTGTTATGAATGTCTCAAGGTCAAGCAGCTTGTAGGCAGCCTTGATGAGTCGTGTAACGCCTGATTCTTCCAGACCTACTTCCTGAAGGAACATCTGGCGGTCTTCGTATGTTTCAAGTTCGGCAATGTCTGCTTCTGTCTTGGCTGCAACGATAAGGATTTCAGCATTTTCGTCTTTTACGGCTTCGCGAACCTGTTCAACGTATTTGTTTCCGTTTACAGCACTTGCTTCATCCACATTGCATACATAAAGTACAGGTTTGCTGGTGATGAGGAACAGTTCTCTTGCTATCTTCTGTTCGTCTTTTGTCTCGAACTGTACTGTACGTGCCGATTTTCCCTGTTCAAGGGCTTCCTTGTACTGTACAAGTACCTCGTATGTCTGTTTTGCAACCTTGTCGCCACCTGTCTGTGCCTGTTTCTGCACTTTCTGTATGCGGCTTTCAATAGTTTCAAGGTCTTTCAACTGAAGTTCGGTATCGATAATCTCCTTGTCGCGTACAGGGTCAACGCTTCCGTCAACGTGAGTGACGTTATCATCGTCGAAGCAACGCAAAACGTGGATGATTGCATCTGTTTCGCGGATATTTGCAAGGAATTTGTTACCAAGACCTTCGCCCTTGCTCGCTCCTTTCACCAGACCGGCGATATCGACGATTTCTACTGTTGTAGGAACGATTCGGTTAGGATTTATAAGTTCTGCCAGTTTGTTAAGACGTTCGTCAGGTACAGTGATTACACCTACGTTAGGTTCGATTGTACAGAATGGGAAATTGGCTGCCTGAGCCTTTGCATTAGATAAGCAATTGAAAAGTGTCGATTTGCCTACGTTAGGTAGGCCGACAATACCACATTGTAGAGCCATAAATATATTTAAGTTTTTTATTTTTAGATCTAAAACTCCGCAAAGGTACTTATTTCTAATAATATAACCAAAGAATGGTAGTCATATAGCAAAAAAAGGAGGTATCTTCCAAAGATACCTCCTAAAATTTAGAGAGATTTATGTTTACTGATTTTATCTGCTTGTTTTTTATTTATCCATTGTAACTGTCATTTCAGGAATAAGGATGAATGTACCCTTCTTGCTGTTCCATTTGTAGTATTCTGTTGTAACGCTCTTGTTGTCATAAGTATAACAGATTTTCAAGTCGTTTACCCAACTGTTGCTTTCAGCATTCCATTTCTGTGACAAATTTTCAGTCATCTGGTTATTTTCATCATATTTATAGTTGTACTTCATGTATTTAGTTAGCAGATTGTTATCCATCTTATAGACTGTTTCTGCAACTTTCACTCCGTCAACTTCTTCTGCGTTGTAAATCAGGTTGTTATTCAACTTCGCAGCTGAAATAGTAGCATTAGCGATAAAAACTGTTACAATTACTAACAAGGTTTTGATAAAATTCATAGCTTTCATATTTTTATTGTTTTAGGTTTAACTTACATTTTGTTCTTGATTGCGGTGCAAATATAGATGTTATTTTGATATGTTGTATAGTTTATCCCTAAAAAATAGCTATAAATTAGCAAAATGTTAGTTATTTAACTTCTGTTTACAATTTAGATGAATTAGTGCGCTTCGAGCCAATTTTGACCCCAACCACAGTCTGCAAGCAAAGGTACTTTCATTTTGTAAGCAGCCTCCATTTCGGATATCACAATTTGCTGCACTTTTTCCTTTTCTTCTCTCAACACGCTGAAATTGAGTTCGTCGTGTACCTGTAGTATCATTTTAGACTTGATGCCTTCGTCCATGAAGCGTTTGTATATTCTTATCATGGCTACTTTGATAATATCGGCTGCACTACCCTGAATAGGGGCGTTAATTGCATTTCGTTCGGCATACCCTCTAACAACGGCATTTCTTGAGTTTATGTCAGGAAGATATCTTTTGCGCTTGAAAATTGTCTCAATGTAACCTTTGTCCCTTGCAGAACGTATGCTTTCGTCCATATAGGCTTTTACTTTCGGATAGTTTTCGAAATATCCGTCAATAAGTTCCTTGGCTTCTTTGCGATCTACATTCAGACGTTCCGCAAGCCCGAAGACAGAAATACCGTATATAATTCCGAAGTTCGCAGTCTTAGCCTTGCTTCTTTGCTCTCTGGTCACTTCGTCTATATTTATCTTATATATTTTGGCTGCGGTTGCCGCATGAATATCCTGCTCCTCTCTGAATGCTTCAATCATATTGTCGTCTTCACTCAGGTGTGCCATTATTCTAAGCTCTATCTGAGAATAGTCGGCAGAAAAGAATTCGCATCCGTCATCTGGGATAAATGCTTTTCTGATTTCTTTTCCGTCATCGTCTCTGACAGGAATGTTCTGCAGGTTAGGATTGCTTGAGCTTAATCGGCCTGTAGCAGTTACTGTTTGGTTGAAAGATGTATGTATCCTTCCTGTCTTCGGGTTGATAAGTTCAGGCAGTGCATCTATATATGTACTGAGCAGTTTTTTCAATCCTCTGTAGTCAAGAATTTTTTCTACTATCTGATGTTTGCCTTTCAGGCTTTCCAGAACCTCTTCCGATGTTACGTATTGTCCTGTCTTGGTTTTCTTGGCTTTTTCTACAATCTTAAGTCTGTCGAAAAGAACTTCGCCTACCTGTTTAGGGGAAGATACATTGAATTCCATTCCTGCTAGCTTGTAGATTTCTTCTTCTATTTCGCGCATTCTTATGGTGAAATGTCTGGAAGTTTCTTTCAGGGCTTCGGTATCAATTCTCACTCCGTTTCTTTCGATGTATGCAAGCACAGGAACAAGTGGCATCTCTATTTCTTCAAACAGTTCTTTCACACCGTTAGTCTCAAGTTCCTTTTCAAGAATGTTTTTAAGTTTGAGCGTTACGTCTGCATCCTCGCATGCATATTTATATATATCGGTAGGGGAGAGGTCGCGCATGTTCCGTTGGTTCTTTCCTTTTGCACCTATCAGCTCTTCTATCTTTATGGTGTCATATTTAAGATATACTTCAGCCAGGTAGTCCATGCCATGATGCAGTTCCGGCTGCAACACGTAATGAGCAATCATTGTGTCGAACATCTGTCCTTTAATGCTGACTCCATAGTTGCCAAGGACAATCATATCATATTTTATGTTCTGTCCTACCTTTATGGATTTTTCATTTTCGAATACAGGTTTGAACTTATCGACTATTTTTTGAGCTTCTTCCCTGTCTTGCGGAACAGGAACATAAAAAGCCTGGTTTTCTTTGTAACTGAAGCTCATTCCTACCAGTTCTGCGCTCATTGCGTTGGTGCCTGTAGTCTCTGTATCTAGACTGATAATTTCCTTTGTAAGGATTATTCTTAAAAAATCGTTTATTTTATCCTCTGTATCAATGAGTTGATAGTCATAATCGGTGTCTTCAAGCCTTTTGAGACTTGAATTTTTCTGTTCTTCCGTATTGTCGTCGGCAAAAAATCCAAAGAGATCGCCTTGGAGTGCCTGTTTTTCGGGTGCCTGTTTTGCTGCCGGCTTTTTGTCGGATTTGAATACCCTTTCCAATAGGGTACGGAATTCCAGCTCCTCGAAAATGCTTCTGAGTTTTTCCTCATCCGGAGTTTCACGTTTCAGCGAATCCATGTCAAGTTCGATAGGAACGTCAGTTTTTATAGTGGCGAGGAACTTAGAGAATTTTATCTTTTCGACATTCGATTCTACCTTTGTCTTTATTGCCCCTTTCAACTGGTCTGTATGTTCAAGCAGGTTTTCTATGCTTCCGAATTCCGAGATAAGTTTCTGGGCGGTTTTCTCGCCAACGCCAGGACAACCCGGTATATTGTCTGACGAGTCACCCATAAGTCCAAGCATATCGATTACCTGACTGGTAGATTCTATATTGAATTTTGCTTTTACTTCTTCGATACCCATTATGTCGAATTCCTTGTCGCCATACTTAGGTCTGTACATGAATACGTTCTCGCTTACCAGCTGACCGTAGTCTTTGTCGGGAGTCATCATATAAGTTGTGATACCTCTTTTGCCGGCCTCGGTGGCAAGTGTGCCGATAACGTCGTCAGCTTCGTATCCCGGAACTTCCAGTATAGGAATCTTGTAAGCTCTGATTATATCCTTTATAATAGGAACTGACAATCGTATTGCTTCAGGAGTTTCTTCTCTCTGTGCTTTGTATTCCTTGTATGCTTCGTGTCTGAATGTCGGACCTGATGGGTCGAAAGCTACACCGATATGGGTAGGCGATTCTTTTTTCAATACATCTTCAAGTGTATTTACAAAACCCAGGATAGCCGATGTGTTGAAACCTTTCGAGTTTATTCTGGGACTTTTGATTAATGCGTAATATGCACGGTAGATTAATGCGTAGGCATCGAGTAGAAAAAGTTTATCCATATAGTGTGAATTAATAATGAAATTTCATGTAAAAGTACAAAAAAATACCGTATTCCCCGTTTTATTATTACTTTTGTACGCTAATTTATTCCCGATGAACACAGTAGATATAATAAAACAACCTATTACAAATGAGTTGGAGGCTTTCAGAGAGCTATTCGTTTCGTCATTAAAGAGTGATAATCCGCTTCTTGACAATGTACTTGCATATATAAAGAATAGGAGTGGCAAGATGATGAGACCGATATTGGTTATGCTTGTTGCCAAAGCTTATGGCGTTATAGATGATTCGGTAAGGCATGTAGCTCTGTCGCTTGAATTGCTTCATACGGCAAGTCTTGTTCATGATGATGTGGTGGATGAGAGTAGTGAACGTAGGGGACAGCAGTCTGTAAATGCTGTTTATAATAACAAACTTTCGGTTCTGGTTGGCGATTATATCCTGGCTACTTGTTTGAAACATGCCTCATTGACCAAAAACATAAAGCTGGTTGAACTGGTGTCCGATCTTGGTCAGGATCTTTCTTTGGGTGAGGTGATACAGTTGGCCAATCTTTCGAACAAGGAATTCTCAGAAGAAGATTATTTCAATGTAATACGCAGAAAAACTGCAGCGTTGTTTGCTGCTGCTGCAGAGTGTGGAGCAGTTGCTGTAGGAGCATCGGAAAAAGAGGTTAAAAGTGCAGCATCATTTGGAGAGATGCTTGGTATTGCATTTCAGATAAAGGATGATATCTTTGATTATTTTGAAGATGAAAACATAGGAAAGCCTACCGGAAACGATATGGTTGAAGGTAAACTTACCCTGCCTGCAATATATGTCCTGAATAAGATGAATGATGAAGCCTTGAATGCTTTAGCCTTGCGTATAAGAGGAATGAATGCCACCAAAGACGAAATCCTGTCGTTTGTTGAGACGGTTAAAAAAGAGGGTGGGATAGAGTATGCCGATAAGGTTATGCGTGACTATAGAAACAAGGCGCTAGACTTATTGCCTGAATATATACCACAGGATATAAGGCTTGCATTGACTGCTTATATTGATTATGTAATTGACAGAAAGAAATAAAAAAAGGACGGGAAACCGTCCTTTTTCGTTTTATGTAGATTTAGAAGAACTTGATGTCTTCACCTGTTATGTCCGAAAGTAAAAGGTTTGCAAGACGACTTGTTCCGAGGCGGAATAGTCCCTCGTACAGCCATTCTTCTCCAAGTACTTCTTTGGCTATTGTATAATATTTCAAGGCATCTTCCACTGTATTGATACCTCCGGCAGCTTTAAAACCAATCTTGATTCCTGTTTCAAGGAAATATTCCTTTATTGCCTTACACATTATAAAAGCAGCCTCTGGAGTTGCTCCTATGCTTTCCTTTCCGGTAGAAGTCTTGATGAAGTCAGCGCCTGCATACATCGCCAGGATAGAAGCTTTCTTTATGTTTGAAGCGCTTCCAAGTACTCCTGTCTCAAGTATTACTTTCAGTGGCTTTTCTCCACAAACAGCTTTCAGCTCCTCTATTTCGTCGCACATTCCCTCGTAATCTCCGCTAAGGAATTTGCCTACCGGCATAACGATATCTATCTCGTCGGCGCCTGCGTGTAAAGCCATGGCTGTTTCGGCTACTTTGACTTCGGTGAATGTCTGTGATGACGGGAAGCCTCCTGAAACGCATGCTATCTTGACGTCGTCCGCTTCCAGAGCGTCGTTCACAATTTCTGCCATATTAGGGTAAACACAGATTGCGGCAACGTTTTTCAGGTCAGGATATTTGTCAACAAACTCATTAACCTTCTCTGTGAATTTAAGTATGCTTTCTTCGCTGTCTGTACATTTCAGACTTGTAAGGTCTATGCAATTGAATAAAAATTTCTTTACATCTTTTGTATTGTTCTCATGAAGATATTTATTCAGAATATTATCCGTTGCATAAGTTATTTCATCGTCCTTTATGGCGGTGTTATACTTGCTCAGTGCCTCTGTGTATTTATCACTTGTAGGCATCTCATGTTCATGCTCGTGGTCATGTTCCTGTTCAAAATCGTAGATGTTTTCTTCGTTGTAACTCATAAGCATTATAGTTTTGGATTGTTTTTATGTCTGTCTTTATCTCTTGAAGTTTTCTTTTCGATGTTCTTCTTGAATGCTTCCGTAAGGTTCACGCCTGTCTGGTTTGCCAGGCAGAGCAGTACCCATAATACATCGGCCATTTCGTCTGCCGGATCCTGGTTTTCGCCTTCTTTGAACGACTGGTCGCCGTATTTTCTTGACATCACTCTGGCCAGTTCTCCAACCTCTTCGGTAAGAACTGCCATATTGGTAAGTTCGCTGAAGTATCTTACTCCGTATTCCTTTATCCAGTTGTCAACTGTTTTCTGGGCTTCATCAAGTGTCATATTTTTTGAGTTTTTTGGTTCTTGAGTTTTTGAGTTACTAGTTGACTAGTTGACAAGTTGACGAGGTTACCATCCGGATGAAGAGCCTTGTCAACTTGTAACTGAAGCCTTGTAACTGTAGCCTTGTTAACTAAAATTCATTCCTTATTTTTAGAGTCGATTAAAATAGTAACAGGACCGTTGTTAAGCAGCTCTACTTTCATGTCTGCTCCGAATTCACCTGTGCCAACTTCTTTACCCAATGCCTTGCTTACTTCGCTGCAGAAGTATTCATAGAGTGGGATAGCGGTCTCATGTCCGGCAGCTCTGATGTACGACGGTCTGTTTCCTTTCTTTGTAGAAGCCATAAGAGTGAATTGGCTTACGATTAGAATCTCACCGTTTATGTCCATGATAGATTTGTTCATCACTCCGTTTTCATCGTCGAACACTCTCAGTCCGATAACCTTTTTGCACAGCCAGTCGGCATCCTCTTTAGTGTCGGCTTCCTCTATACCTACAAGTAACATGAAACCTTCCTTTATTGCCGATTTGCACACGCCGTTTATGGTTACCGATGCATGGCTTACTCTCTGTATAACTAGTCTCATATTCTGATAAAATTATTCCTTGTTTAATTCCTCTTTTACGGCCTTTGCAGAGGCTTCTCCTACAACTTTGGATAATTCCTCTATGCTGGCTTCCTTTATTCGTCTGACGCTCTTAAAAGCCTTCAGAAGCGCCGTTTTCTTTTTCTCTCCGATACCCTTGATGTTGTCCAGTGCCGATGCTATCTGACTCTTGCTTCTCTTATCGCGATGGAAGGTGATGGCAAATCTGTGCACTTCGTCCTGAATGTTTTCAAGCAGATGGAATAGGGGAGTTCCCTGTTTTATTCCTATGGTTTGCGGTGGAAATCCGGCAAGCACTTCCGATGTCCTGTGGCGGTTGTCTTTTGCCAGTCCCACGATTGGGATGTTGAGGTGAAGCTCATCTTCTATTACCTGTCTTACAACTTCCATCTGTCCTTTTCCACCATCTGTCAGAATAACGTCCGGCAGTTCGCCCTGCTCGTCCAAAATACGTGTATATCTTCGTCTCACCACTTCCTGCATCGAAGCATAATCGTCCGGACCTTCTACTGTTTTTATTATATATTTTCTATAGTCTTTTTTGCTTGGTTTCGCTTTCTTGAAAACTACGCAAGCTGCTACGGCGTCAGAGCCCTGAATGTTGGAGTTGTCGAAACATTCTATATGTACAGGCATTTTCTCCAGGTGAAGCTGTTCCTGAATCTCCTTCATCAGTCTTACACTCCTCTGCTCCGGATTAAGCTTTTCTGCCTGCTTCAGGCGATCTACTTTATACTGTTTTACGTTCAGGATAGACAGTTCCAAAAGATGTTTTTTGTCGCCTCTTTGCGGCACTGTAAATGTTACTCCGTTCATTTCCATATCCAGTTCAAAGGGAACTATTATCTCTTTCGATTGGCTTTGGTATCTTTCGCGCATCTCCACAATACCCAACTGGAGCAGTTCCTCTTTCGTCTCGTTCATCCGCACTTTATATTCGAATGTGAAAGCCTGGTTTATGCATCCGTTCGTGATGTGCAGATAGTTGATATATGCCACTCCCTCGTCAGTTTCTATAGAGAATACATCGATGTTGTGAAGTACTGAACTTACCACCTCGCTCTTTGATCTGTAGCTTTCCACCAGGTCGTATTTCAGCTTTATCTTATGCGCTTCTTCAAACTTAAGTTCGCTTGCCAGCTTCTGCATCTCGTCCATCAGCATGTCGCTTATGATTCGTGTATTGCCTTTCAGAATCTCTTTTATTTCGGCTATCTGCTTCATGTATTCTTCGTGGCTTTGAAGTCCTATACATGGCCCTTTGCAGTTCTTGATATGATATTCCAGGCAAACCTTGAATTTCCCTTGCGATATATTTTCCGGTGTAAGTGCCAGATGACAGGTGCGCAGATTATAGAGTTTCTTTATAAGCTCCAATACTGCCATCATTGAAGGAACATGGCTGTAAGGACCGAAGTATGTACCTTCTTTTCTGATTATCTTCCGTGTCTTGAAAACACGTGGAAAATACTCGTTGCTGATGCAGATAGAAGGGTAGCTCTTGTCGTCTTTAAGCAGGACGTTGTATCGTGGCTTATATTTTTTGATCAGGTTATTTTCCAGCAATAATGCATCCTCCTCTGAGTTTACCACGATGTATTTTATATCCGCAATCTTGCTTACCAGAATCCTTGTCTTTGCCGATTGGTGCTCCTTTGCAAAATACGAATATACGCGTCTTTTCAAGTTCTTTGCCTTGCCCACATAGATGATAGTACCTTCGGTGTTCAGGTATTGATAAATCCCCGGACTGTCCGGAAGGTTCAAGACAATTCCCTTAAGATAATCGCTGGTTTTAAGTTCCTCTTTCGAATCCATTATTGCTGAAAAAATATTTAGAGTTCAAGTATCGTTGTGACATCAACATCGGAAGGGAAAGCCTTTCTTCCGTTAAGGTCTTTCAACTCTATAACGAAGTTGATATATGTTTCTTTTGCTCCGGCTTTCTTAACCAGTCTGTGTGTAGCTGCCATAGTTCCGCCTGTGGCAAGAAGATCGTCGTGAAGTAATACCACATCGTCTTCGCTGATGGCATCCTTATGAAGTTGGATAGTGTCAGTTCCGTATTCCTTTTCGTAAGTCTCTTCAATTACTTCTGCCGGAAGTTTTCCCGGCTTGCGGGCCATGATAAAACCGGCTCCAAGTCTTGCAGCCAGAGCACCGCCAAGGATGAATCCTCTTGACTCGATTCCTACTATTTTAGTGATGCCTTTGTCCTTATACATTTCATACAGCTCGTCTATCAGACCGCTAAGACACTCGCTGTTTTTGAATAGGGTAGTGACGTCATAGAACAGAATTCCCGGCTTTGGGAAGTCTGGAATCTCACGGAGGTTCTTTCTTAAAGTTTCTTTGTTCATTGGTTTTGATTTTATTTGTTCAAGCCTTAAAGTTTTACGTTAACCATACTTTAAACTTTAATGCGTTTTCCTTTATTTACAGTGATTTACGGGTAATCCTTAAACAAATTGTTTCACGTGAAACATCGTTTTATCGTCCCATGAGAACAAGTAGCACATTGATGTCGCTAGGAGATATACCAGGTATTCGGCTTGCCTGTGCCAGTGTTTCAGGGTCTATCTTCTTTAGCTTCTGTCTTGCCTCGGTTGACAGTGACTGGAGGGTATCATAGTCGAACTTGCCTTTTATCTTGATTGACTCCAGACGGTGTATCTTGTCGGCTATCATTTTCTCACGGTCTATGTATCCTTTGTACTTAATCTGTACTTCGGCCGCCTCTATAATTTCTTCCTTGCGGTCTTCTATTCTGTCGAGAACAGCCTTGAATGCCGGAACAAGAGGAGCTATGTTTTCTATCGTAATTTGCGGACGGCTTATCAGGTCTATTAGCTTACATCCGTGAACCAGTCTTGCAGTTCCTAATGCTTCCAGACCATCGTTTATCTTGTCGGCCTTGATAGAGTAGGTCTTGGTGAATTCCACTATCTTCTCTATTTCTTCACGCTTCTTGCAGAGGATGTCGTATCTGTCCTGTTTTGCAAGCCCTAGCTTGTATGCTTTTTCTGTAAGTCTGAAGTCGGCATCATCCTGTCTCAGCAAGATTCTGTATTCTGCTCTTGAAGTAAACATACGGTAAGGTTCGTCCACACCTTTTGTCACAAGGTCGTCTATCAGAACGCCGATATAAGCTTCGTCTCTTCCCAATACGAAAGGCTCTCCGCCATGACAGTTGATATGAGCGTTTATACCTGCAATGATACCCTGACCGCCTGCTTCCTCGTAACCTGTAGTACCGTTCACCTGACCTGCAAAGAACAGGTTCTTGACAATCTTCGATTCGAGTGTATGCTTGAGTTGGGTAGGGTCGAAGTAGTCGTATTCTATGGCATATCCCGAGCGGTAAAGCACCACATCCTTAAAGCAAGGAATCTTCTTCAAAGCCTCAAGCTGGATGTCCATAGGTAGGGAAGAGGAGAACCCGTTGAGGTAAAGTTCCTGTGTAGTTTCTCCTTCCGGTTCCAGAAAAAGCTGGTGCTGCGGTTTGTCCGGGAAAGTTACGATTTTCGTTTCTATACTTGGGCAGTAGCGCGGACCGATACTCTGGATTTGTCCGTTGTAAAGAGGGGAGTCCGCCAGTCCGTTCCTCAGTGTGGCATGAACCTCTTCGTTAGTAAAACAAGTCCAGCACTGAAGTTGTTTAAGCTCTCTTGGTTTGCTGATGAATGAGAATCTATGGAAATCATTCTCGCCGTCCTGAGGCTCCATGAGATCGAAGTGTACGCTTCTTGCGTCTATTCTCACCGGAGTACCCGTTTTCATTCTTCCGGCAGTGATGCCATGTCTGGTTATAGACTCAGTAAGATGATAAGAAGCAGGTTCTGCGCAACGTCCTCCGGCGAGCATCTTGCGTCCTATGTGCATAAGTCCGTTGAGGAATGTACCTGCAGTGAGAACAATACATTTCGCATAGAATGTCACGCCCCAGCAAGTGGTCAGACCAGTTACTTCCCCGTTCTCTATTATAAGTTCTTCCACTGTGTCCTGCCATATATGCAGGTTAGGAATGTTCTCAAGAATCTCTCTCCATGCCCAGATAAATTTGCCTCTGTCGCACTGCGCGCGAGGGCTCCACATGGCAGGACCTTTTGAACGGTTCAGCATTCGGAACTGTATGGCAGTCTTGTCTGTCACCAACCCCATGTATCCTCCCAATGCGTCAATTTCTCTTACTATCTGTCCCTTTGCAATACCACCTACCGCAGGGTTGCAACTCATCTGTGCAATCTTGTTCATGTCCATTGTTATCAGACATGTCTTGGATCCAAGATTGGCTGCTGCCGCAGCAGCTTCACAACCTGCATGACCGGCACCGATTACAATAACGTCGTACTTAAATTCCATTGAATTATGATGTTTATTACTGGTTGCAAAATTAGTGAAAATTATCGTTGTTTTTCCCCCTTGCAAATATCATTTAACAAAGTAGGGCGAGAAATTCCCGCCCCACTACTTTTGTTCTAATTATTTCATTTCCTTAAGCATATCCAGTGCCTTGTTCTCTGCCGCTTCCATTATCTCTCTTTCTCCCGGTCCCTTGTCGTTTATTCCGCATAGGTGCAGGATTCCGTGGATAATCACTCGGTGCAATTCCGTATCGTATTCCGCTCCGAACTGTTCGGCATTCGTTCTTACAGTGTCAAGGCTTATGAACAGGTCGCCTGATATTCGCTTGCCTTCACAATAGTCGAATGTGATGATGTCAGTGTAATAATCATGTTGCAGATACTGTCTGTTCACTTCCAGGATTTTCTCGTCCGAGCAGAAGATGTAGGCAATCTCTCCCACGCGCAAACCGTACGAGGCGGCTACGGCTTTTATCCATTCTGTAGTTTCTCTCTTTTTGATGTCGGGCATTTCAACCCCGTCTGTCTGATAAGTAATCATACGTTATATAAGTTTTAGTTTTTTATCCGAAGAAAAGATAGCATATAAATATGGCTGAAATTATTCCTGCCAAGTCAGCCAATAGTCCGCAAGGAACAGCATGTCTTGTCTTGCTTATTCCTACACTTCCGAAGTAAACGGCGAGGATATAGAAAGTGGTATCTGTAGAGCCTTGGAAGATACAAGCCATACGTCCTACGAATGAATCTGCACCGTATGTTGTCATTGCATCAACCATCAGTCCGCGTGCCCCGCTTCCGCTCAGTGGCTTCATAATTGCTGTAGGCAGTGCCGCCACAAACTCGCTGTCTATTCCGCACCAGCCAACCAATGTGGCTACTCCGTTGATGATATAATCCATGCTTCCCGAAGCGCGGAACACCCCTATCGCTACAAGTATCGCTACCAGATATGGTATGATTCTTACAGCTGTGGTGAATCCTTCTTTCGCACCGTCAACAAATGCATCGTAAACATTGACCTTCTTGCGTATCCCGGCAAGTATAAAGCCGATAATAATCAGGAACAGGAATACATTTGCAGTCGTGGTGGAATATATGTCAATCATCTCTCTTGAAAGCGTGGTGAAGAAGTATATTATACCTGCTATGAACAGGCTGGCTCCACCTAAGAACAGCAGTATAGTTCTGTTCAGAAGATTTATTTTCTGATAAACGCTTACAGCGATAATTCCTGCCAAGGTTGAAAAGAACGTAGCAAGCAGTATCGGTACGAATACATCTGTAGGCTGTGCGGCTCCAAGTTGCGCTCTGTAAACCATTATGCTTATTGGAATAATGGTAAGTCCGGAGGTATTCAGTACAAGGAACATTATCATCGGATTGCTGGCAGTATCCTTTTTTGTGTTCAGTTCCTGAAGTCCTTCCATAGCTTTCAGTCCTAACGGAGTGGCGGCATTGTCCAGTCCCAGCATATTGGCTGCAAGGTTCATGAATATACTTCCTGTCACAGGATGTCCTTTCGGTATATCGGGAAACAGCTTTGTGAACAGCGGACTCAGTACTCTTGAGAACATATTAATTACTCCCCCCAGTTCCCCTATTTTCATAATTCCAAGCCATAAAGACAACACCCCTGTCAGTCCCAGTGAGATGTCGAACGCTGTCTTAGCTGAGTCAAAAGTCGAATTGATGATAGCCGGAAAAACGCCTGTGTCGCCCATAAAGACCAGTCTTACTGCTGCCACTACGAATGCGATAAGGAAAAATGCTATCCAGATGTAGTTCAATACCATAAATCGTTTATCGTTTTTTTGGATTATAAATCAGTTAGAAAAATCTTTTACAAAAATAAGTATTTTAATCAGAAAAAGATAATTTTGCCGTCACTTAAACTTAATAATTAAAAAGTTGACAAGGCTTCAGTTACAAGTTGACAAGGTTCTATATCCGGATGGCAACCTCGTTAACTTGTCAACTCGTCAACTTGTAACCTAAAAACTCAAAAATATATGTTCAAGTTTAAATATTTACGTTGGACCCTGCTCATGCTGCTCTTTCTGTTTGTAATTCTCTCGTCGCTGAATGTAGGTGTCGCAGAGTTTTATTCACGTAGTATTTATCCGTCATTGTCATATGTGCTTTCTGCATTATCATCCGTTGTGCCGTTTTCTCTTGATGAGATAGGCGTCTTACTGGTGATAATGTCAGTCGTAGTATTTCCGTTTGTATGGCGGATACGCAGAAAACTGAAATGGAAAACGGTTCTATTGCGTGAGGCAGAAATACTTTTATGGATATACGTGTGGTTTTATATCGGTTGGGGAATAAACTATTATCGTGAAAGTTTTTTCACAAGGGCCGGTGTCTCTCCTGCTAAATACGATGAACAGCGTTTTAAAGATTTTCTGTATTCATATACCGACAGTCTGAACAGTTACTGTTGCAATATTGATACTGTATCTGCGGAGCATGTTCATGAAGAGATAAAATTATCTTACAAAAAAGTATCTGATGTCTATGGGCTCACCACTCCCCGTTCGTTTCAGCATCCAAAGGCACTACTTTTCAATTCCCTTTATTCCGGTTCCGGTGTTCTCGGATTTATGGGACCGTTCTTTGCCGAGTCGCATATCAATATGCAGATTACTCCGTTGGAGTATCCATTTACATACGCTCACGAACTTTCCCATCTTTTGGGAATAAGCAGCGAGGCGGAAGCAAATCTTTGGGCGTATCAGACTTGTCTTCTTTCTTCCGATGCTGAGATTAAGTACAGTGGTTATTTCGGTCTCTTTCCATATGTGCTGATGAATGCGCGAGGTCTGTTGAATGAAGAGGATTATAAAAACTGGATTTCCGGTGTCCGGCCGGAAGTGATAAAACAGTATAAGGAGAAGCGCATGCATTGGTCCTCTCTCTATAGTCCGTTGCTTGGCGAAATTCAGTCGGCAATGTATGAAATCTATCTGAAGGGTAACAGAATTTCGTCCGGACAGAAAAATTATGCCGAGGTTATCGGTCTTTTGTTGTCGTTGCCCGATGAAGGTATAAAAATGCTTGCTGAGAATTGAAAAAATCGGGTATCTGTACGTGATGACTCTGATTTTTTAATTCTCGCAAGCCTGTCAATAACTGTATTATATACTATTTTATAGCATTCTGTTAATAAAATATTCGTAATACAGCACTATGTGTAACATAAGTATAAAGATTGTTTGTGTGTGGCTGTCTTTTTGATATTATTTATTTGAAAATAATTATTGATAATCCGGAGAGAAATTCTGATTTAGCCTTCCGGTTGCCCTTAAATACTCGGTTTCATAAATTTTATACTGTGTTTGTGCTTCGATGAGATTGCTTTTTGCCTGTTTCCACTGTGACTGTGCATCTAGCAAGTCTGTAAGCAGTGCCATCGAAACATTGTATTTGTTATTGGTTACTCTCAAATTCTCCTCCGCCTGTTTAAGTCCAACTTCTGCCGTCCTGATAAGTTGGTAACCGTCGTAAACATTTTTCAGAGCGCTTTGAGCTTCCAAAGTCATAAGCCGTGAGTTCCTGCTTAATTCCAGTTCTGCATTCTTGAAATCAAGCTTTGCCTTTTTTACTTTCTTCAGATTAGCGCCCCACTCGAATATCGGAATTTTCACTGACAGCATTACAGCCCCTAACCCATCGCGGAATTCCTGTGAGTACGGCACCATGGTTCCGTTGCCTGCGTCAACCATACTGTTAAGCTTGATATTGCCGTAATATGTATATCCTGCTACAAGTCCTATTGTTGGCAGCATGTTTGCGCGCGACATCTGTATCTGCTTTTGAGTGGCATCCATCTGATGTTTGAGCAGATTGAGCTCCGGTCGTCCGTTAATATCCGCTGTCAGAAGTCCAGGCTCATTAACGTGTATCGTCGTGTCAGTAAGCTCAAGTTCTGCATTTGAGTCAATGCCGGTAATTCTGCATAGCGACATGCGGCATAAGTCCTCTCCGTTCTTTGCCTTCTGTATCTGGTATAAAATGTCACTCCTGCTTGCCTCTATCCTCAGAAGCTCATTCTCTGTGCTTAGCCCTGCCCCAACAGCGGTTTTCACTTGAGAATACAGCGAATCCATCTGTTCTTTATAACTGTCCAGCATTTTTACCTTTTGTCTGACGGCAATCAGTGTCCAGTAAGCATTGTCGGCTTCTACCAGCACGTCCATCATTGTCATCCTTTTCTGTTCGGCTGCTATAGACTCTCCCAGTTTTGAGAGTTTCTTTCCTGTCATTATCTTTCCTCCTGCGTATAGTGGTTGAGTAAGGGTTATTCCTGCCATATACATTCCCCGCATTCTGAGATCCATACCCATCATGTCCATATCCGGAAATACGTATGTTCCGGTGCCTGAAGCCTCGATTTTCGGAAGGAAAACCGAAGTTGCTATTTTATTGTCCAGTTGCGACTGCTGGTATTTATGTTCTGCCTGTTGCAGGGATTCGCTTTGTGATAAAGCCATTTCCCGGCATGAAACCAGGCTTAGCTTTATTGTTTCCTGTGCTTTTACGTTTATATTCTGGATAAACATAAAAGCAGTTGTTGTAAATAATATTTGAAAAAACCTGTATCTCATATATGTGTGAGTTTTTGAGTTTGAAAGTTTATTAGTTACAAGTTGACGAGTTGACAAGTCAACGAGGTTGCCATCCGGATATAGAATCTTGTCAACTTGTAACTGAAGCCTTGTTACCTGCTATAAGACCTTGTTACCTATATTTTTCTGATATTGAAAAGTACCGTATAGAAGATAGGCAACAATATCAATGTGATAAGTGTACCTACTGCCAGTCCTCCCATTATGGTGATAGCCATAGAGCTGTACATCGGGTCGGTAATGAGAGGTATCATGCCTACTATTGTGGTAAGTGATGCCATCAATACCGGGCGGACTCTGGAGACGGTAGCTTCGATTACTGCTGTATATGGTATTTTCTTTTCTTCTGTCTGCAGTCTGTTAATTTCGTCCACAAGTACAATCGCATTCTTGACCATCATACCTATCAGCCCCATCATACCTATAATTGCCATAAATGTCATAGGCTGGTTTGTTATCAATAATGAAGGAACGATACCGCAAAATACGAACGGGAAACATATCAGAATGAGTATAACCTTTTTCCAGCTGTTGAACAGCAACAGAAGTATGGCAAGGATTATGAAGATAGTAATAGGTACATATTTCATTAGGTTGTTGATGGCTTCTCCCTGTACTTCTCCTTCGCCTACCCATCTCATGCTGTATCCTGCCGGTAAGTCAATGCCTTCAATCTCCTCTTTTATTGATTCCACTACTTTTGCCGGTGTGGCTTCGTCAATTTCTGAGTTTGGGTCACATTCTGCCTCAATAACCCTTTGTCCGTTTAGGCGCATAACGATATCTTCATCCCATTCCATTGTTATTCCTTCAGCGACACGGCTTAGAGGTGTGGCGCGGAATATCTTATCTTGCAGCTCGCTCATCCCTTTTCCTCCAGCAATGGCAGAGTTAAGTTCGTCGTTAGACATATGAAGGTTCATCATGCTCCATACAGGAATATCGTTCAAATCGTATATACGGCTTCCGTCTTCGTTTCTTACAAGCATGTTTACCACGATAGTCTTGTCTTTATCATTTATTGCTCCTACCGGCATTCCGTCTGTGGCAGCCATAAGGGCATTGGCAATATCACTTCTTCCTACTCCTGAACGCAGCGCATCCTGTTGTAAATATTTTGTGATGTACGATTTGCCGTATGGCTTCCAGTTGTTTTGTACGGAATACGGGTCAACATACTCGCATTTTCTCATTATATCCTCTGCCTTGCAGCTCAATTCTTTCAGTACGGCAGGGTCCGGACCGGCAAATTCCACCTCTACAGTGTGTGACGTAGAGATTGAGAAATTATACTTCCTGCAGCGTATGTATGCGTCAGGATATTTTTCTCTCAATTCACGTCTTACTTCGGGTATCTGTTTTACTACTGTATTATAGTCTTTGCAGTCGATAATAAGCTCGCCGTAGCAGTCGCCTCCAGAGGTCATCGGTCTGACAAGACAATAATGTGCAGGTGCGCTTCCCTGACTGACAGCAATTCTTTCTATATCCTTGCGTTCGGACAATAGATTGCTCATCTCCAGAAGTTTGTTCCGTACCACATCCGGATTGGTGGCAGAAGGGAAAAAGCATTCCACTACATACTGTTTATAGTCGAAATCAGGGAAAAACAGATTCTTGACTTTGCTCATTCCTGCAAAACACAATATAAGTATTGCGAATGCAACTCCTATGGCCGTTTTTTTATAGTTAATAAGCCGTGATATGGTGTTACGTACGAACTTGTGTACCGGTGAGTTCATTACCGTTTCATTGTTGTTTCCTGAGTTTTTTCCCCTTATCGGCAACCATGTCTTTGCACATACCGGAACCTGCACAAGAGCCAGTATCCAGCTTGCCAGAAGACTTACACATAATACCAGGAACAGATCGCCTGAATACTCTCCTGCCGAGTCGGGCGACAGATAGACACAAAGGAATGTGGATGCAGCAATAATTGTGGCACCAAGCAGCGGCATAGCAGTGTTCTGCCCTATTCTGTAGAGGTAGTTCTTTGGCGCAAATCCGCGTTTCTTATCTATAAGGATACCGTCCATTATAACCACGGCATTGTCCACAAGCATACCCATAGCCACGATGAATGCTCCCAATGATATTCGTTGCAGCGTGGTTCCGCATACCAACAGTATAGGGAAAGATACGGCAACCGTAAGTATCAGACCAAATCCGATAATAAGACCACTACGGAATCCCATAGTGAATATCAGTACCAGTATTACTATGGCTACTGATTCTACCAGATTCCACATAAATGAAGAAATGGCATCCTCCACTTTATCAGGCTGGAAAAATATCTTCTCAGTGTTCATTCCCGCCGGGATATTCTTCATTACTTCATCAAGACGCTTATCGACAGCCTTTCCTACGTCAGGTACTATGGCCGACGATTCCATTGCTATACAGATTGCGAGCGCCGGTTTGCCGTTGACGAAGAAACCGTTCCTTTGAGGCTCGGAGTATGTCCTTTCTATTTTGGCTATATCTCCTAATCTTAAAGTTTTACCGTCTGTGGTCTGTATCAGAAGATTCTTGATGTCGTTTTCATCCTTGCTTTCGGAATCCACATAAATAGGAATAAGTTCGTTTCCACTCTGATATTTTCCGGCATTTACTGTCTTGAAAGCTCCCTGCAAAGTGGACATGATTTGTGTAGGTATAACTCCGTTTCTTGAAATCTGTTCCTTTGAAAGAGTGATATTTATTACCTCGTCACGGTTTCCTACAATATTTATTCGCTTCACGCCTTTTACGCCGGACAGTTCACGCTTTATCATTTGGGCATATTTGTACATTTCAGGATAATCATATCCGTCGGCGGTAAATGCGTAGAAGATACCGTAAACGTCCATCATGTCGTCTATCACTATAGGGTCATAACATCCCTGTGGAAGTCTGGAGGATGCATCGTTCACCTTGCGGCGCAGCAGGTCGAAATGCTGTTCCAGATTTTTGGTAAGGACGGTCATTTGGAATTCCACCGTAAACATTGCCATTCCGTTTCTGCATTCGGTCTTTATCTTGTTTACATCAGGCAGTGCCCGCAATTCCTCTTCCATCATCAGAGCCACTTTAAGCTCCGTTTCGTGTGCGCTCGCTCCAGGATATGGTACTATAACCATAGCCTGTTTTGCTGAGACTGCCGGGTCTTCAAGTTTTGGCATCTGAATGAAAGAAAGTATTCCGGCAATTATTATAGCTGTTACGAACGACCAGAATTGCATTGGCCGTTTCATAAAGTATTCTGTAATTCTTATCATATCAGTCCTCCGACATTACTTTTTTCAGGTTGTTCTATGACTGTTACTTTCTCTCCTTCCTGTAGTGAGTTTACACCTGCACGTACAATCTTTTCTGTTCCGTCAAGGCCTTTTGTTACTGCAACCTGTTCTCCTGAAAAGTTATTATCAATGGTTATAATTCTTTTCTCTATTGTGGAATCCTCTTTCAGTACCCATACACATGAGTTGTCACTGCTCTTGAATATCGAACAGGCAGGAATATTAAATCCATCCTTACTGTCATTCCCTTTATTTATAGTCAGACGTACCTCAATGTTCATTCCGGGAGTAATCTGTTTTTCCGGTTTCTCTCTGAATTTCAGAATTAACTGATATAACTGGTTTCCGTCGGCTTTCGGTGACAGGCTTAAAAAGTCCATGGGATATGTTTGAGATTCTTTTCCCGATGAAACCGTACAGTCATAACCTGTTACATTATTTATAACTTTGTATATACTTGACGGCAAATCCGTTTTTACTTCCAAATGCGAAACGTCGAGGAAAGTAAACATCGCTGTACCGGCATCGACCATTTCTGCCGGTGAGAAATTTACCGACTGTATATATCCGTCTGCCGGTGCATACAGTCTGGTATATTCCAGCTTGTTTTTGTTTACCTGCAGCTGCACTCCAAGCTGTCTGAGTCCGGCAGATGCCTTTTCATAATCATTTGCAGAAACACTTTTCTGTTCAAACAGCTTTCTGGTTCTTGCTACTTCGTCTTTCAGCTGATTATATTGTATCTGCAGTGCCTCTACCCCGAGTTTATAATCCTCGTCATCAAGTTCGGCTAGCAACTCTCCTTTTTTTACGTACTTACCTTCTTCTACGTGAATGCGTTTTATTTGTCCTGCTGTCTTGAATCCAAGGCTGATTTCGTGTGCTTCACGTACTATTCCTGAATAACTTTTTGTAATGGTTTTACACGATGGTGTAGGACTTGTCACCTCCACGCTATGAACAGGTAAAGATGTTTTTTTATGTTCACCGCATGAGCAAAGCAGACATAGCAGTAATGCCGGCAGACATAGTAATTTTTTCCTTTTCATTCTCAATATGCTTTTTATGTTTATAATATGCTCTTTTATAATGCAAAATTGAGTATTTATTTATATTATTGTATTATCAAAAAGAATAGCAAATTGGTCTAAAGGATTGATATAATATGTATAACTGTTTATTTTATATATATTTGTTCTTCCAAAGGTATAATATGATTTATAATGAAAGAAGAGAACGTTATTTTGAACCTGAATTTGAGTGATCTGTCGAAACAGCCCGGAGCACAGCACATTGACAACAAACTGATACTGATAGATAATTTTGATTATTCGGAAAATGAGAAACATGTTAGAGGATTGTCTTTCGTAAACTATCCTATGAAATTATCTTTTACAATAGCTATTCTCATAGTGTCGGGAGGTATCAATGTCAAAATCAATCTCGAGGATTTTGAAGCGCGTGAGGGTGATGCCATTACGGTCTTTAAAGGAAATATAGGCGAATTCTGTAGTATGCTACCGGATACACGCATGGCTGTAATAGCTTTTTCCGATGATTTTTTCAATGTGGTGAAAAATATTGACACGGCACTTTCCATACAGCAGCATATTTATACCAATCCGGTGTTGCATCTTGACAGAGGATTCATTGATGAGGCTTTGGATATATACAAAAGGATGAAATCGAAACTGGCTGAGACCGATAATTTATTTCGTGAAGGTGCTTTGCACGGCTACACCCAGGTATTGATGTATAACTCCTATAATTATTTCACTAAAATGAAAAATAACGTGGAAGACTCTTCAGAGTACAATAGAAATCAGGAGATTTACAAACGCTTTATGCAAGCTGTGCAGAAGAATTATATGCAGGAGCGCAGTATAACATATTATGCCGATTTATTATGTATCTCTCCGAAATACCTTTCACAGGTAATAAAGAATGTTACCGGAAGGCTTGCCGGTGAGTGGATAAGAGACTATGTGATACTTGAGGCTAAAGCATTGTTGAAAAGTAATAAATATACTGTGCAGCAGGTATGTGATATGCTGAATTTTGCCAATCAGTCTTTTTTCGGAAAATATTTCAAAAAGAGAACCGGAATGTCCCCTAAGGCTTATATGAAAAGTTAACATATTTGCAGTTTACCACTATATTCATACCGTTTGCCATCATTCGTAGTAGTATCTGTTTTTCATCAATATATAATCATTAATTTTGTATCAGACAATTGAAAGTTGAACATCTAATTTTATACGATTATGAAAACAAGATTAATGACATTGGTAGTAATGATGGCTGTTTCAATAAGCAGCTTTAGTGTAATGGCACAGAACGCTCAAGATGTACCTGCACAAAGACGTGTAAAACAGAAACCTACACCAGAGCAGATGATGGACCGACATGTAAAGATGATGGAGAAGAAACTTGTTATGGATGATGCAACTGCTGCAAAGTTCACTCCGCTCTACAAGGAATATCTTCAGGCCATGAAGGATTGTCGTCCAGTTGTGAACAAGGATGTAAAAAAAGCGGAAATGACAGATGCCGAAATAGAAAAAGCTATTCAGGACAGATTCGATGCAAGACAGAAAGCATTGGATGTGCAGAAAAAGTATTTCAAGAAGTTCAAGGAAGTGCTAAATGCAAAACAATTGCAGAAAGTGTTTCAGCAGCCATGTATGGATGGAAAGATGAAACCTGGTATGAGAGATCATAAAATGATGAAGCATGGTGATAAACCTGGATGTATGAATCGTCCTGACTGTGACAAGTGTCCTATGCAGGCTAAATAATTTTTTTTCATAATATAACTTAGAAAAAGATCCTGTCAATCAAATATAGTGGTGACAGGATTTTTTTTGATATGAAGGTGCGTTTTCTCCAAAAAAAACATCTGTTTTTGGTGCGTTTTCCCTGTTATCTGTATTTCTCCAATATCTCCATAATATCCTTGCCATATTTCTCCACAGTCTTCTTGCCGATACATTTGACGCGGAGAAGTTCGCGCTCATTCTTTGGCATTAGGTTGGACAGGCCGATAATGGCTTTTTGCTGGAGCACTGTATATGCCGGCAGTCCTTGGTCGGCAGCCTCTTTTCTGCGCCATTCCACCAGTGCACGATACAGTTCCATATTTCCGATGTCGCTGCTTTCAAACGGAATTTTCTTTTCTGTTTTTTCACGTTTTTTGCTTGCTGTGGCTTTTGTCTCTTCCATACTTAGTATGGCACGTTTGCGAAGAAAATCCTGTACGTGGAAACCTTTGTCGTGTACATGCTCCATAAGGGCACACTTTATTCTTACTGCATCCGTCAGTTCTTCGAATGCCGTTTCTATTCTTTTCCTAATTTCCTTGTTGTCCGATGTTATGTCCGTACTGTCCAGCAAGTCCTGAAGTGGCCTGAGCATCTCGGCAAAATATTGTGATGCGCTGTATATGCGGTCCTGAAGCGCTTTGTCCGTCTCGCAGTCGGAGGCCAGTGCGGTCATACGCGTGTATTGGTTTTCGAATTTGGAACTAACTTCCGTTATAGACTGTTTGAAACGCTCGGCTTCATTCTTATACATTTCAAGCTGTTTTGGGTATGTCCTGTACAGATGTTCGTCTATAAGCCTGATATAATGGTTGAGTGATATTTCCATCTGTCTGAATCCGAATAGCTGTTTCAGCAGGTCAGTGAAATACGCTCTTTGCATGGCAGAACATTGCTCCATGGTAGGAGTGGTTTTGCGTTGTTCGTCGGTAAACGAATCTATCACCCTGTCGCTTATTACGGCTCCGGCAGAGATTGGCGAGCTGAGTACCAGACCTTCAAGAGTACGGCATCGGCTCAGTGCGACATATGCCTGACCGTGTGCAAAGGATGATGAAACATCTATTATGGCCTTGTCGAATGTAAGTCCCTGACTCTTGTGGACTGTTATCGCCCATGCCAGTTTCAGAGGATACTGTTTGAATGTGCCTTCCACCTCTTCCACTATCTCTTTTGTCTCTTCATCCAGTGTGTATTTTGCATTCGCCCATTCGGCTTCTTCAAGATTGACCTTGGTTCCGGTTTCGTTTACAGTCACTTCTATTCCTTCATTCGAAATATTTGTAATGAGGCCTATAGTTCCGTTGGCATAACGGTGCATACCCGATATGTCGTTCTTCACGAACATCACCTGTGCACCTTTCTTCAACTCCAGTTCAAGTTCGGTGGGGTATGAATAGTCCGGAAAATTTCCCTCTATGGTAGCTTTGAACTTATAGCTGCGTGTAGGCAGTTCGTCCAGCTTTCTTTGGTTTATCTGCTGTGCCTGCACATTATGTGTAGTGAGGCGGATATATCCATCGTCATTATTAGGATTGAAGCCGGGTATATATCTGCTGTTCAGCTCTTTTATGTCATTGGCCGTACAGCGGTTTTCCCTTATGGCATTCAGCAAAGAGAGGAAGTGGGCATCACTTTGTCGATATACTTTCTTTAGTTCTATGGTGCAGAATGAAGTTTCTCTGAGCGCATGGCTTGAGAAGAAATACGGCGAGTCGTAGTATTCCGAAAGCATCTGCCACTCGTCGTTCTTGGCTACGGGTGGAAGCTGCTGTATGTCTCCAATCAGGAGAAGTTGCACTCCTCCGAACGGCTTGCTGTTTCGTCTGAAGCGTCGGAGCACATCGTCTATGGCATCCAGAAGGTCGGCACGAACCATACTTATCTCGTCTATCACAAGCAGGTCGATACTTCGCATGATATTCAGCTTCTCCTTTCCGAAGCGGAAACGGTATTTGGCATCACCTCCGAAAGCAGTTCCCGGAATGTACGGTGCAAAAGGAAGTTGGAAGAAAGAGTGTATAGTCATTCCTCCTGCATTGATTGCGGCTATACCGGTAGGTGCAAGGATAATCATTCTCTTGGGAGATTCTTTTACCAGTGTCCTCAGGAATGTGGTTTTACCTGTACCGGCTTTTCCTGTCAGGAATATGTTTGTACCTGTCTGTGCTATCAGTGTATTGGCGAGTTCGAGTTCCGGATTTGTATTCATGTGCTATTCGCTTTAATTAAAGTCTATATGGCAAATATAGTCTATTTGTTTATTTCACAAACCGATAAAATTCATTTTTATTTTATCTATAAATATAACTTGTAATTATATAGACGAACCATATTGCTAATTTCTTATTTCGGGTAAATCCCTTATTTTTACCGTAACAGTCATGAAATAAGCACAAAAAATATTAACTTTACGCCGAAATTTCAATTTAACAAAAATGGCCATTATCATTAAGAAAGTCAGGACGAAGAAAGATTTTCGCACTTTCATTCGTCTCAATTATGAATTATACAAAAACAATCCTTATTCCGTACCTGATTTGTACGACGACATGGTGAACACTCTAAGCAAGGACAAGAATGCCGCATTCGAGTTCTGTGAGGCTGAATATTTCCTTGCATTTAAGGATGACAAACCGGTGGGTCGTGTAGCAGCCATTATCAATAACCGTGCCAACGAGACATGGAACAAGAAAGAGGTACGTTTCGGTTGGATTGACTTTATCGACGACGCGGAGGTGTCGAAAGCTCTTATCGATGAAGTGGAAAAATGGGGCAAGGAAAGAGGTATGGAATATATGGTAGGTCCGCTTGGATTTACAGATATGGATCCTGAAGGAATGCTTATAGAGGGATTCGACCAGCTGAGTACCATGGCAACTATATATAATTACCCATATTATCCTGTCCATATTGAGAAACTTGGTTTCGAAAAGGAAGCAGACTGGGTGGAATTCAAGCTTAAGGTGCCTGAAAAACTTCCTGAAAAGTTTGTACGTATATCAGAAATAATTCTTCAGAAATATAATCTCAAGATCAAGAAGCTCACACGTAAGGAACTGAATGAGAAAAATTACGGTCAGAGAATATTCGATCTTATCAACGAGGCTTATGCTCCGCTTTATGGCTTCTCAAAGATGACTCAGGGACAGATAGACCAGTACATAAAGATGTATCTGCCTGTGATAGACCTGCGTATGGTATCGCTTGTGGAAGATGCTCAAGGTGAGCTGGTGGCAGTAGGTATATCAATGCCTTCATTGTCTGTAGCTCTTCAGAAAGCTAAGGGAAAGATGCTGCCTTTCGGATGGTGGCACTTGCTTAAAGCCTTGTTTATCAAGAAACCTAAGATACTTGATTTGCTGCTCGTAGGAGTGAAGCAGGAATATCAGAGCAAGGGTGTGAACGCGCTGCTGTTCTACGATCTTGTACCGGTATATAAGGAAATGGGATTCGAATACGGAGAAAGTAATCCTGAACTGGAAGACAATAAGAAAGTACAGTCGCAGTGGAGTGCATTCGAACCTGTACAGCACAAGCGTCGTCGCGCTTATAAGAGAAAAATAAATTGATACAGTTGACAAGTTGACTAGGTACTAGATACTAGGGGAACCTGGTCAACTGGTAACTCGTCAACTAGTAACTAAAATAAAAATACAATGGATGAACTGAATCAGAATATTAATGCTTCGGAACCTCAGGTGTCATATACGGAAGAGAACATCCGTCACTTGAGCGACATGGAACATGTGCGTACCCGTCCGGGTATGTACATCGGACGTCTGGGCGACGGCTCGCAGGCGGAAGACGGTATATATGTGTTGCTCAAGGAAGTGGTGGACAACAGTATTGACGAATTCAAGATGGGGGTAGGAAAGCGTATCGACATCACTCTGGAAGATAATCTCAGAGTGTCAGTGCGCGACTATGGCCGTGGTATCCCTTTGGGAAGCCTTGTGGATGCAGTGTCCATGTTGAATACCGGAGGTAAATACGATACTAAGGCTTTCAAGAAGAGTGTCGGACTTAACGGTGTGGGTGCTAAGGCAGTGAATGCACTGAGTGTGAAATTCATTGCACGAAGCGTACGCGACGGACAGATGCGCGAGGCAATTTTCGAAAGGGGGGAACTGGTGAGTGATACCACTTCGACTACTGACGAGGAGAACGGTACGTTTATCTTCTTCGAACCGGACAATACACTGTTCCTGAACTATCATTTCCGTCCGGAGTTTATCGAAACGATGCTCCGCAACTATACTTACCTCAATACGGGACTGTCTATCTATTACAACGGACGACGTATCGTCAGCCGTAACGGACTTGAGGATTTGCTGAACGACAATATGACTGCACAAGGTATATATCCTATAGTGCATATCACAGGCGAGGACATCGAAATAGCATTCACTCACAGCCCTCAATATGGCGAGGAGTATTATTCTTTCGTCAACGGACAGCACACCACTCAGGGAGGTACGCATCAGAGCGCGTTCAAGGAACATATAGCACGCACCATAAAGGAATTCTATGGCAAAAACCTTGAATTTCAGGACATACGTAACGGTCTGGTGGCTGCCATCGCGATAAACGTGATAGAACCTACATTCGAAAGCCAGACAAAAATCAAGCTCGGTTCGCTTACTATGGCTCCTGAGAAAGATTCTGACGGCAATCCTTATCCGCTTTCGGGAGTGAGTGTGAATAAGTTTGTTGGCGATTTCATAAAGGAAAATGTAGATAACTATCTCCACAAGCATCCTGATGTGGCAGAAATATTGCTGCAGAAGATACAGGAATCGGAGAAAGAAAGAAAAGCCATTGCCGGAGTGACAAAGATAGCACGCGAAAGGGCAAAGAAGGCAAATCTGCATAACCGTAAGCTGCGCGACTGCCGCATACATCTGAATGATGTGAAGTCCGGCAAGAAGGATGAAGAAAAAGACCCGCGTCTGGACAGTGCCATATTTATCACCGAGGGTGACTCTGCCAGTGGCTCAATAACAAAGAGCCGCGATGTGAATACACAGGCTGTCTTCAGTTTGCGTGGTAAACCGCTCAATTCTTTCGGACTAACCAAGAAGGTGGTTTATGAAAACGAGGAATTCAATCTCCTTCAGGCTGCACTCAACATCGAGGACGGTCTGGACGGACTTAGATATAATAAGGTGATTGTGGCTACCGATGCCGATGTCGATGGTATGCACATACGCCTGCTTATGATAACATTCTTCCTGCAGTTCTTCCCCGATCTGATAAAGAAAGGTCACGTGTATATACTTCAGACTCCTTTGTTCCGTGTGAGAAACAGGAAGAAAGGTACATACGTTACACGATACTGTTACACCGACGAGGAACGACTTGCCGCTATTGATGAACTAGGACCTAATCCGGAAATAACCCGATTCAAAGGTCTGGGAGAAATATCTCCTGATGAGTTCCGCAACTTTATCGGCGAGGATATGCGTCTGGAGCAGGTAACCCTGAGAAAGACTGATGCCGTGAAGGAACTCCTGGAATTCTATATGGGAAAGAACACCATGGAGAGACAGAACTTCATCATTGAAAATCTGGTGGTAGAGGAAGACGTAAATTTATAGATTAAATGAAAAAAGCAATATTCCCCGGTACTTTCGACCCGTTTACTATCGGACACTTCTCGGTAGTGAAACGTGCTCTTACCTTTATGGACGAGGTGGTGATAGGTATCGGTATAAACGACAGCAAGCGCACATGGTTTCCTACAGAGAAACGTGTGGAGATGATAAGCAAGCTCTATGCAGACGAACCTAGAATAAAGGTAGCTGCATATTCCGGTCTGACAATAGACTTTGCCCGCGAGTGTGGCGCGCAGTTTATAGTGCGCGGCATACGTACAGTGCGCGATTTTGAATACGAGGAAACCATTGCCGACATTAACCGCAAGATGGCAGGCATAGAAACTATTCTGCTGTTTACCGAGCCGGAACTGACTTCGGTAAGCTCTACTATCGTGCGCGAACTTCTCCAGTTCGGCAAGGATGTAAGTCCTTTCTTGCCGGAAAGTATGAAACTTTAATCTTACTTTATCTACCTGGGAATACAGTAAAAAGGAGTTATACTTAATCTGCTGATTTTCAGGTATGTTAAAGATGCTGCAGATATTCAATATAAAATGGACGCACGCTTTGATTAAAACGGACGCCCGTTTAAACTGAAACGGACGCACGTTTTGACTAAAACGACAGAGCGTTTTTGGGAGTCTCTTGAGGCCCTGATTCAGGCGCCTGTTTTTTCGCATTTGGATGATGTCATTTTGACCTCATCGTCTAAAAAAAATAAGATATGAAACTGAATTTGTTTTTTACATTATCCTTGTTATTGGGAGCAACTTTTATGGTTGAGGCTCAGAATAAATTATTGAATTCTCCTGCCAGAAAACTACAGCTGGCAGAGTTCGCCATTGCCAATCTATATGTTGACGATGTAGATGAAGACAAGTTGGTGGAAGATGCCATAATAAAGATGCTCGAGGAACTGGATCCGCATTCCACTTATTCCGATCCTGAAGAAGTCAAGAAGCTGAACGAGCCGCTGGTAGGTAATTTCGACGGTATCGGAGTTCAGTTCAATATGGCTACAGATACACTTTTCGTAATCCAACCGGTGTCTGGAGGTCCCTCTGAGAAAGTCGGTATTCTGGCAGGCGACCGTATCATAGAAGTCAATGATACTGTAATAGCCGGAGTGAAGATGAGCACAGAGGAAATAATGCGTCGTCTTCGTGGCCCTAAAGGAACAAAAGTCAATCTGAAAATTATGCGTCGCGGAGTGAAGGAACTGTTGCCTTTCACCGTTAAGCGCGACAAGATACCTGTTTACAGCCTTGATGCTTCGTATATGATGACCAAGACTACAGGCTACATACGTATAAGCCGCTTTGCAGCCACTACTGCCGATGAGTTTGAAGAAGCATTGCATAAGCTTCAGGAAAAAGGTATGCGCAACCTTATCCTCGACCTTCAGGGAAACGGAGGCGGCTATCTGAATGCTGCCATCGAAATAGCCAACCATGTGTTGGAGAAGGGCGAACTGATAGTCTATACCGAAGGAAAGCGTAATCCGCGTACAGAGTTCAAGGCCCGTGGAAACGGCGATTTCCGCAATGGCAAGCTCGTAGTTCTGGTAGATGAGTTCTCCGCTTCGGCAAGTGAAATCGTTACGGGAGCCATTCAGGACTGGGACAGAGGAACTGTAGTGGGCAGACGCACATTCGGTAAAGGACTCGTACAGAGACCTATCGATCTTCCTGACGGCTCTATGATACGTCTCACCGTGGCACGCTATTACACTCCTTCGGGCAGATGCATACAGAAACCATACGAAAGCATAGAACAGTATAACAGAGACCTTATAGAGAGATATAACCGCGGCGAGATGCAGAGTGCCGACAGCATCCACTTCCCTGACTCTCTGAAAACCAAGACATTGAAAAAAGGACGCATAGTATATGGCGGTGGAGGTATAATGCCTGACTACTTTGTACCTATCGACACTACTTATTATACCGACTATTATCTGGCATTGCGCGACAAGGGAGCCATCGTGCAGCAAAACCTGAAACTGATAGACGCAAACCGCAGCGAATGGAAAGAAAAATACAAGACATTCGACCGTTTCAACAAGCGTTTTGAAGTTACTGACAAGATGCTAGCCGATCTGATAGCCCTTGGCAAGACTCTGGGTGTGGAATATAAGGAGGACGAATACAAGACTGCACTTCCTCTTATAAAAACTCAGCTTAAAGCCCTTATTGCCCGCGACCTATGGGATATGAACGAGTATTTCCAGGTTATAAACTCGATGAACGAAACGGTGCAGAAAGGACTTGAGTTGGTAGAAGATTAGTTACGAGTTGACAAGTTGACGAGTTGACAAGGCTACCATCCGGATGGAGAACCTCGTCAACTTGTAACTGAAGCCTTGTCAACTAATACCTGAAATCTTGTCCCCTCAAATTAAAGAATTATTTCCTTAATTGTTTGTAATAATGATGGAAATAGCCTAACTTTGCCAAGTCTAAGAACCATTAATAAAGACTATTTTAGTTTTAATTATTAAATAATTTAAAATCAATCATTTATGTGGTTAAGTAATTCATCTATTGGTAGGAAAGTGGTGATGAGCGTTACCGGTATCGCCCTTGTCCTGTTTCTGACATTTCACATGGCGATGAACCTTGTTGCATTGTTCTCAGGTGAGGCATACAACATGGTTTGCGAGTTCCTGGGTGCTAACTGGTACGCATTGGTTGCAACTTTGGCTTTGGCTGCCTTGTTTGTAATTCACATCATCTATGCTTTCTGGTTGACTATCCAGAACCGTGCTGCACGTGGTAACGAACGTTACGCAGTAACAGTTAAGCCAAAGAACGTAGAATGGGCTTCACAGAACATGCTTGTTCTTGGTATTATCGTGATTTTGGGATTGGCTCTTCACTTTGCCAATTTCTGGTACAAAATGCAGTTCGCTGAAATCATCGGCGACCCTATGATGGGCGGTCTTCATGCAACTGACGGCTATGGTTACATTATGCAGACATTCTCAAACCCTGTATTCTTTGTATTGTACCTGGTTTGGTTGGCTGCTCTTTGGTTCCATCTTACTCACGGATTCTGGAGCTCTATGCAGTCTTTGGGTTGGAACAACAAGACTTGGATCAACCGTTGGAAATGCATCTCTAACATCTATTCAACAATCATCGTGTTGGGATTTGCTCTTGTAGCAATCGTATTCTTCGTAAAAAACTTGTAATAAGTTTTTGAGTTTTTGAGTTCTTTAGTTTTTAAGTTTGCTGATTTCACAAACTCACAAACTAATAAACTCATATTACAAACTCATAAACTCTTAAACTCACAAACTAAAATTGAAAAACATTATGACTAAAGTTTTAGATTCTAAGATTCCTGAAGGCCCAATAGCTGAGAAATGGACTAACTATAAAGCTCACCAGAAATTGGTGAACCCGGCTAACAAACGCCGCTTGGATATCATCGTTGTAGGTACAGGTTTGGCAGGTGCTTCTGCTGCCGCTTCACTTGGTGAAATGGGATTCCGTGTATTCAACTTCTGTATCCAGGACTCTCCACGTCGTGCACACTCTATCGCTGCACAGGGTGGTATCAATGCTGCTAAAAATTATCAGAACGACGGTGACTCTGTATATCGTCTATTCTACGATACAGTGAAAGGTGGTGACTATCGTGCTCGTGAAGCTAACGTTTACCGTCTTGCCGAAGTTTCTAACAATATTATCGACCAGTGCGTTGCACAGGGTGTTCCTTTCGCTCGCGAATACGGTGGTACACTTGCAAACCGTTCTTTCGGTGGTGCTCAGGTGTCACGTACTTTCTACGCTAAAGGTCAGACCGGACAGCAGTTGCTTCTTGGCGCATACTCTGCATTGAGCCGCCAGGTAGGTGCCGGAACAGTTAAATTGTTCACTCGTTACGAAATGCTCGACGTGGTTTTGGTCGAAGGTCGTGCACGCGGTATCATCGCAAAGAACCTCGTAACAGGTAAACTTGAACGTTTCGCTGCCCACGCAGTAGTTATCGCTACAGGTGGATACGGTAACACTTACTTCCTTTCTACTAACGCTATGGCATGTAACGTAACAGCTGCCATGTCTTGCTACCGTAAGGGAGCTATGTTCGCTAACCCAGCTTACGTTCAGATTCACCCAACATGTATTCCTGTTCACGGTGACAAGCAGTCTAAGCTTACATTGATGTCAGAATCACTCCGTAACGACGGTCGTATCTGGGTTCCTAAGAATATTGAAGACGCTAAAGCACTTCAGGCAGGAACTAAGAAGGGTAGTGATATCCCTGAAGAAGAACGCGACTACTATTTGGAACGCCGTTATCCTGCATTCGGTAACCTTGTTCCACGTGACGTTGCTTCACGTGCAGCTAAGGAACGTTGCGACCACGGTTACGGTGTAAACAACACAGGTCTTGCCGTATTCCTTGACTTCTCTGAAAGTATCGAACGTCTTGGTCTTGATGTTGTTCGTCAGCGTTACGGTAACCTCTTCGATATGTATGAAGAAATCACAGACGTTAATCCGGGTGAACTTGCAAAAGAAATCAACGGACGCAAATACTACAACCCAATGATGATTTATCCTGCTATCCACTATACAATGGGTGGTATTTGGGTTGACTATGAACTTCAGACAACTATCAAGGGTCTGTTCGCAATCGGTGAATGTAACTTCTCTGACCACGGTGCTAACCGTCTTGGTGCATCTGCATTGATGCAGGGTCTTGCTGACGGTTACTTCGTATTGCCTTACACTATCCAGAACTACTTGTCAGACCAGATTACAGTTCCTCGCTTCTCTACAGATCTTCCTGAATTCGCTGAAGCTGAAAAGGCTGTTCAGGCTAAGATTGACCACCTGATGAACATCAAGGGTAAGAAGTCAGTTGACTCAATCCACAAGGAATTGGGCCGCGTAATGTGGGAATATGTAGGTATGGGACGTACTGCAGAAGGCTTGAAGACAGGTTTGGCTCGTCTGAAAGAAATCCGTAAGGAATTCGAAACAGAACTGTTTATCCCTGGAGCTAAAGAAGGTATGAACATCGAACTTGACAAGGCATTCCGTCTTGACGACTTCATCACTATGGGTCAGCTTATCGCTTACGATGCTTTGAACCGTGAAGAATCTTGTGGTGGTCATTTCCGTGAAGAACACCAGACTGAAGAAGGTGAAGCTAAGCGTGATGACGAAAACTTCTTCTATGTAGCTTGCTGGGAATACCAGGGAAGCGACGACAAGGCTCCTGTACTTTATAAGGAACCATTGGTTTACGAAGCAATCAAAGTACAGACTCGTAACTACAAGAGCTAATTGAGCTAATCTGAGACGAAGTAAAACAATTTAAAGAAAAGAAGTAAAATGGATAAAAATATATCATTTACGCTGAAAGTATGGCGTCAGAACGGACCTAAGGACAAAGGTCATTTCGATACATTCCAGATGAAAGACATTCCGGGTGATACTTCATTCCTCGAAATGCTCGATATCTTGAATGAAATGTTGATTGAAGAAGGTAAAGAACCTATAGTATTCGACCACGACTGTCGTGAAGGTATCTGCGGTATGTGTTCATTGTACATCAACGGACATCCACACGGACCTGCAACAGGTGCTACTACTTGCCAGATTTACATGCGTCGTTTCAAAGACGGCGATACTATCACAGTTGAACCATGGCGTTCTGCAGGTTTCCCTGTAATCAAGGACTTGATGGTTGACCGTTCTGCATACGATAAGATTATGCAGGCTGGTGGTTTCGTAAGCGTAAATACTGGCGCTCCTCAGGATGCTAACGCAATCCTTATCCCTAAAACAATAGCAGACGAAGCTATGGACTCTGCTACTTGTATCGGTTGTGGTGCTTGTGTAGCCGCATGTAAGAACGGTTCTGCTATGCTTTTCGTTTCTGCTAAAGTCAGTCAGTTGAACCTTCTTCCTCAGGGTAAGCCGGAAGCTTTGCGTCGTGCTAAGGCAATGTTGTCTAAGATGGACGAACTTGGTTTCGGTAACTGTACAAACACTCGTGCTTGTGAGGCTGAATGTCCAAAATGTGTTTCTATCAGCAACATTGCCCGCTTGAACCGCGACTTCATCAAGGCAAAACTGAAAGACTAATATCAGTCATATAGACAAATATCAAAATCCGGTTTCATTGGTTTGAAGCCGGATTTTTTTGGTATGCTCGGCATGAGTATTAGCTAACGGGTGCAAGTCCCTAATGAGCCCTAATAGCGGGAATCATACAGCCAAAAGCAAGGGTGTCCATCGCGAGTTGGAATCTGAAAGAAGCCGGCGGCAAACATCTGGTCTGACGAACAGAAACTTCATATAAGGCATATGACCGTGGGTAAGGTTGCCAAACAAACCAAAGCCCTGTAGCTATTCGGAACGGTTGGTGTAAATGGAGCAGACATAAGATGGAAAGTTAATACCCTTATCCGAGGAGGTCTCACGGACATATGGTGAAGATGAATCATTCGAAGTACCATGATGGAGTAAAGCTTGCCGTGAGAAGTCAGCAGAGGTCGTAGTACCCAAGGCATGTATGCCTATAGGGAAGGACCGAACTTTATTTAAACGACAGAACTGAAAACTACCGTTTGTTAGAATGAATGCATAAAACCAAGACAGAAGTATTGGGCTGCCTTTAAAGAGATAGGACGGAATCCGAAGTGTATAAAGGAGCGCAGACCTACAAATGGATGGTTGAAGATGATGTCGTGGAAGTGTCTTTCGAAGTATTCGAAAGGCATCCATAGTAAAGAACCGCCACGTGCGGAACCGCATGCGTGGTGGTGTGAGAGGTCAGAAAACGAAAGTAGGAAGAAAACTACTTCGTTTTCCTCCTACTCGATTGACATTTTGTGCTGACTTTGCTATATATACTTTGCTTCCGGATTGTAATAATATGGTAAGTATATCTTTTAATGTGAAATATTTTTAAATGAATAACTTTTGTCAGAGAAATATTTGCAAATAATGCGTGTATGTTGTACATTTGCAACGTGATTTTTTTCATAGTATTAGATTTAAGGTTAACAAGGTACGGGGACAAGGCGTTGTCCCCTTTTTTTATTTTTATATGTTCAATCGTCACGAAATATTTCCCCAAGAAAATAGCTTTTTTACAACTAGAAATATATTGGTGTTAAACTTAAGCTTGAAAAGTTAATAATAGTTAATGGGGGGGGGTAAATAAGCTTTTTATATTTTTATCGAAGAAAGATATTATGTTTTAGTGTCTGAATTATTTTGTAGAACCAATAAACTCTAGATATATAACATGTGGTTTGTCATATTGTTACTATTGGTGTTCAATGTTTCACCCTCTTGGGCCTTGGGTGATATATCAGGATCATTTAAATTGCGTGAGATATATGAGACCCCTGAATGTTTGTTGAATAGACTGGACAGTTTGGAAAAGAGCGGTTTTCAGCCGACTTATAAAATAGATTTTCTCCGCAGTTATGCTTATTACTCAATCTCAAGATATAGCATTGCATATGAATATGCCTTATCAACTCTTAAGGATGAAAGAGTGAAAGAGGATGAAACGTTATATAACCGAGCTATTATCTTGCTGGCAGAAAATGCCATTTACTCTTATAGAATAGAAGAGGCGTGCAATATTGTGACAAATGTACTCCTTTATGCCGAAGAGAATGGAAATGAAGTACTGACAGGCAATATGCTTTTCATGGAAGGTCTGCTGTATAGGAAGATAAACAGTCTTGACAAGAGTTATGAGTATCTCAACCGGGCAATTGAAATTTTAGGTAAGAGACCGGAAATAGGTACTCTGCTTAGAATATCCCAGATACGTGGAGTGCTTTGTGATGTTTATGTGTATGATAATAAGTATGATGAAGCTTGGAAGGAAGCCAGAAAAAGAGAAGTGTTGCTTCGGGATTTACGTAGTAAAGGCGAGAGTCTGACGCTTGTTGACAGGCAGGAAGCTTATTTATACAGCAGGTTGGCATATCTTTCGCATAAGCAGGGGAGATATGTTTTGGCAAATGAATATTATCATAAGTTTCTGAAAACCGATTTCTCCAAAAACAAGCTTGGTCTGTTGAATATAAATGACTATCTTTTGGAACTGGGTAATTATCAGGAGGTTATAGATAATAATAAATTTTTCTTCCTAGATGTTGATATGGATGATGTCGTTTCTGTGATTTACCAGAGAGCTTTGAGGCAAAGTGCTGTTGCCTATGAAGGTACAGGCAATTATAAATGGGCTTATACAGCTCTTGAGAAACTTTCCGAAATAAAGGAAAGACATCGTCTGACTATTGACCGTCAGTTTGTTCTTGACAGATATGATACGGCAGAGATATTGCGCTATAAGCAGGATTTGGAGAAAGTGGAAAACGATCTGTCAAAGCGTCATAATCTTCTTATCTTCTTTGTTATTGTCACTGTTTTGCTGCTTGTCTTGTTCGCTTGGGTTTCGTATGACCATAAGCGTCTTAATTCCAGAAACAAGAAGATAACATCTCTTCTTTTGGAATTGCGTGAGGCGAAGGAAGAAACCGAACAGTATCAGATGGAGAATATTGACAGTATTCCGCAGGATAACAGGTTATTCCTGCAATTTGATGAAAAAGTGCGCAATGAAAAACTTTATTTGAACTATCAGATGCAAAGAGATGATTTTGCACGCTTGATGGGAGTAGATAGAAGCAGGTTTGCATCTATTATTAAGGAATACACAGGAGGGGGAAATCTGAATTCTTATCTTAATGATATGCGTTTGGAGTATTCTATATTTTTACTGAAAAATCATCCGGAGATGTCTATACAGGAAATTGGAGAGGCAAGTGCGTTGCCAAGTTCCACTACTTTCTACCGACTGTTCAAGGAAAAGTATGATATAAGTCCCAAAGTCTTCAGAGAACAGTTGAAATAACTTTCCCAAATTGTATATTTTTTATTTCAAATAAACAAAAGAGAATTGTGAATGTGATATTTGTGAGTGCCATTTAATCAAATGACAAATTAAAAATATAAGATGATTAATTGGGAATTTACTGTTTAGGTTAGCAATTCTTATCCTTAGTATCTTTGTATAAAAAATAGAATAATATACAATGCCTAAATTAGGCATCGTTTTTATAAATTGATTCGTTTTATATAAAGGTATTAATAAAAATAAACATTGCTGTGAAACCTGTTTTTCGATATTTGCTTTTTGGGGTATTAGCATTAACATTCTTCTCAAGGAGTGTTTGTGCTGAGAAAGTGGATGATTTTTCTGCATCATCAGACTCCGTTATAATTTTCAGATTTATTCCTAAAGATCTAATGTTTTACGATTCAAATAAGCTTGGCTTCAAAGAATCACTTTTTCGTGCGCTTGATTTGATCAACAGCCATAAAGACGACATCGAGGCAGGTAAGGCAGTGGTAGTGATACATGGTTATAGTACCTCCTTTCCTACATACGATGCCAATAGATCTGCTGCAAAAAATCGTAGCAATCAGGTTAAGTCATATTTTATTACCAACTATTGGATGAAGGAGGATTATTATAAGACTCGCAACCATGTAGAGGCTTATCGCGGACAGAAAGATATCGTAGCCGTGGTAGGAGTGGAATATCTTCCAGGCTATGGCCCGGAGCGCAAGTCACCTGAGTTTGAGCCTTTACAGTCGCAAAGCTCTGTGTCTTCTTCTGCATTCTTGTCTGATTTGACCCCTTCGAAGGCTGTTATACCATCTCAGCCGGTACAGACAGAATATGGCAATGATAAAAACTTCTTCCTTCCACTGATTTTGAAATCAAATCTTGTTTACGATGCCATGCTCGCTCCGTCTTTGGAGATAGAATATGTTATCAACGACCGTTGGTCGGCAGGAGTGGAAACCACTATAGCATGGTGGCATAACAATAATAAACCATGATTCTATCAGATTGCTACTCTCATTCCTGAGGTACGCTATCGCATTGATGCCCGCAAACAAGGACATTATCATAGCATAGGCCTGTTTGGCGGAGCCGGTTGGTACGACTTGGAGTATAAGAAAACCGGTTATCAGGGTGAACTTTGGATGGCAGGACTAAGCTATTCATATTCTTTCCCTATCAATAAATTGCTTGGGTTTGAAGCAGGTGCAGGACTTGGCTTTATGAGTGCAAAATACGAGGAGTATTTGCCTCTGGATGGCCACTTTGCTTATCAGCAGACTACTAAAACAAATTTCTTCGGCCCTTTGCGTTTGAAGTTCGCTCTGGTGTTCGACCTTAACAGATACTTCAAGAAAGGAGGTATGAAATGAAACTTATAAATAAGACTTCATTGTTATTAATGTCGGCACTGATACTGGTAGGATGCCGAAAGGATCTTTGTTATAATCACGACGAGCATGCTCTGAAGGTTAGGACTGAAGTTCAGCCGGACTGGATGCAGGAATGGGAAAATCCATATCTTGGAGGTGAAATACAATTGGATTGGGAAACTATCTGGGAGGAGCAAGGATGGCCGCGTTCTTATGATGAATTCCGTCCTGATGTAGCCGATGGCATACGTTCTATAGTATATAATGATGACGAGAACCATACTATCAGCAATTTGGATAGCGATGGTGGTATAATATCCATGAGCGAGGGACAACATTCTATCTTGTTTTACAACAACGATACCGAGTATATAATTTTCGACAGTACTGACAATTCTGCCATGGCTACAGCCAGCACTCGTACGCGTACCCGTGCCGGATATTCAGCTCCTGAGCTACACGAAGACGAACGTACCATAACTACTCCTGATAATCTGTATGCTTCGTTTGTTCCTGATTATACAGCAGAAAAATCACTTACGCCTGACGGACTGCCTGTAACCATGTTCCCGCGTACATATACTTACCTTGTGCGTTACCGTATAACTTCCGGTCTGCAATATGTATCACAGGCAAAGGGAGCTCTTGCCGGAATGGCAGAAAAAGTCTATCTGCAAGATGGTCATACAGATTCTTCGGCAGCAACTTTGCTTTTTGACTGCAAAGTAGATGATCAGGGTTGTACAGCCAGTGTAACATGTTTCGGCGTACCTAATTTTGAATACAAGACCAACGAATATACTGTTGATTCAGAAAGTCTGAATTTTGTGCTGACACTTGAGGTCCTTCTTAAGAACGGCAAGAGACTGACTTTTGATCGTGATGTCAGCAGAGGAATGCGTCTTCAACCTCGTGGAGGAGTATTGCTGTTCGATAATATTGAGATTTCTGATGAAGACGGACAGGAAGGTTCCGGAGGATTCGATCCTGATGTAGAAGACTGGGGTGATGAAATAGAAGTTCCGTTGCCAATAAACTAAAGAATTTGATAATTAAAATATTAGTCTAACATTTAATTTTATTACGATTATGAAGAAAAGTTTAGTTATTTGTGGAGTGGCAGCTTTGGCACTTGCAAGCTGTACTCAGAGCGAGGTTCTTGAAGTGAACGATAGCAGAGCTATTAATTTCAATGCTTTTGTAAATAAGAATACAAGAGCGGTGACTACTGTAGCAGATTTAAATACAGATTTCTATGTGATAGGCTATCACACAGAAAGTCCAGATTGGACTTCTCCTAAAGAAGCTTTTAAAAATGAGCCGGCTTCAACATTGTATTATTGGCAGCCAGGACATACTTACCGTTTCGGTGCTTATGCAGATGGTTCTAATGGAAAAATCGATAATGCAAAATTTGATGCAAGTACTTCAACTTTAAAATTTGAAGGTTATACTCCAAATGATTCAAAAGACTTGGTTGCAGCTGTTTCTGGAGATGAGTCTGGCAATTTGACAGGAAGTACTGGAAATTATTCTCACGATAAAGTTCAACTTACATTCAAACATATGTTGAGTCAGGTAAAATTCACTATCAGTACAGATGCTGCTGCAGTTTATAAATTAACTATCAGTGAATTAAATATTGATGCAATCAATCAAGGTGACGGAACATATACTGCTGCTGGTGCAAGTTGGAATGTTGCTTCGTATAGTTCAAGTAAAGGTTATTCGTATACTATGGCTAATGAAGGTGTAATATCAAAAGACGTACCTACCTCAGATGTAAAACTTGTTTTGCCACAGTCTAATGACGGATTGAAAGTTACTTTTAAAGCCACTATAGCTGGTGAAAAGCCAAGTGGACAAACTAATTATGAAAAGAACTTTGAAGCAATTCTTACATATAACCATGTTGATGGTAATGTATGGAAACCAGGTTTCTGCTATAACTACACTGCAAAAGTTGATATAGAAGATATAGTAGATAAACCTGAAGATCTTATTAAGATTGAATTTGAACCAACAGTAGAAGAATGGAATGATGTTACTGTACCAGAATTGACTCCATCAGAGAAGTAATAATGAAAATATACCCATGTAGGCTTGGCCGCCTGCATGGGAACTAATAGAGAATAGCTGTTTTTTATCTTCTCTTTGTTATTGTGATAGCCCAAATATCATGTGGCAGAGTGCAGACTAATCTCTTTTTTACTAAAACCTAAAAATAATAGATATGCTGAACCCAATAAAAAAAATATCGTTTGTGTTTTCATGTATCCCTTTATTGCTGGTATCTTGTACTTCAACAGTTTTTGATGAAAGTGATAAATTAGAAAAAGTACCTATAAGTTTTAGTGTTCCACAGACGGTAACACGTGCAGTGGTCAATGACGGAACAGATTTGTCAGACTTTAGAGTATGGGGTTGGCGTAGAGTCAGTAATGATGCTACAGAATATTTTTCTGTTTTTGATGGAGAAAAAGTTACAAAAGATTCCGGTTGGAATTATGAAGGAGGTATTCGTTATTGGAATAAAGGTGAGTTTTATGATTTTTATGCTGTACACCCAGTATACGATGATGTTAATATTGATAATTTGGGCAATATTACTATTAATAATTTCAATTGTTCGGTTATAGGAGAAAATGCTGTAGATTTAATGATTGCTGCAAGACAAAATATGAATATTCCTCAGAAGATAGATTTAAAATTTTCCCATGAATTGTCAAAAGTGAATATTATTGTAAAATCTGAAGGCTCAGATATAATAATAAAAAGTATTTCTTTGATAAATGCAGGTTATTTGGGAAATTTTAGTAGTGATACGTGGAGTATAACATCGAAATCAACAGAGGGTGTTCCTGCCACTTTCTCCAAATCTGATATCCCATTAAATCCTGATGGAACTGAAGTGAACGTATTTGGTGACATGCTGCTCCTTCCATTAAGCAGAACAGACTTTGACAGTATGATAAAGATAGAATACAGCTATTTATACAATGAACAATCTTATGATTCCGGTCCTAAGGAAATAAGTTTAAATACAGCAACAGTGACATCATGGGATAAAGGAGGTAATTATAAATACACTATAACTATTCCAAGGCTTACAGAGGAATTGAAGTTAGATGTTCGTGTATTGCCTTGGGATAAAGTTGATAATGCTAATGTAGAGTGGTAATAAACTTGTAAAATATCGGTGTTATGATTAAGAAATTCAATAAAATTTGCTCTCTTTTATCGGCAATGTTTTTTTTGTCGCTTATAGGAGGATGTAAAAATACGGATGGTTTTGAAAATGTAACCACTACAGATTTGCGCCTTAATATTCCTATGCTTGAAACTGCTACACGAGCTGATGTTGATGGTACAGAACTGGAAAACGAAATTTATACCCTTAGAGTGTTGATAGTGGATAAGGACAATAAACCTTTGCACAATGTACTTTATAATAAAGATCAGTTATCTAATCTGATTATAGAAAAAGTACCTGTAGGTTCTGTGCAGTTTTGGGTAATTGCAAATGAGGCAAGTGTTGGAATGAATTATGACGAAGGTGGTTGGACGGTTGATGATGTGAACGGTGTAAAGAAACTTAGGGTGAATGATACTGAACGTAAATATTTTCCAAAAAGAGGATCGGAATTTGACACCGAAAATTCTAATGAGAAAACAAAAAAAGGCCTCCCAATGACTTGGGGAGGAGTTGTGGAAGTTGTACCTCAAACCTCGGAAGAACCACAGACTGTTAATATTAATCTGGTGCGTAATGTCGCAAAGATTAATATGTATGTAAAGCATTCGTACGATAAAGAAATACAACTGACAAATGTTTCTTTCGGTCCGTTTATGAGTGATTGTATATATATGTTCAAAAAAACAGGTGAAAGCATTCCGGATGTACCCTCAGATGCTAAATATTCACGCATTGAGTATGGAACGGAATTTGGAAGTACCGGATTCCCTATTTCTCTGCCCGGAAAGACACAAACAAGAACTTTGACAATATATGTATATCCGTCATTCTCTACCGTAACAAAAGAACCTTATACATTAGGGTTTGAAAGTACTTTAGGTAATTTCCCTGAAAAACCGATACTGAATAGTGAGGGAAAACTGATAACTGGTATTCAGAGGAACACAATATTGGATATATATGTTACGATTTCTGAAAACAATTTGAGTCTTGATTACAAAGTAAGCGAATGGGGTGAAGAGATAATAGATGTTCCAGATTTCAATTGAAAGCATAATACAATCATTCCGAATTTTATTTGTTTATAAATAGTTCCTATGTTTAAAATCGGAAGTGACGGATAACATAAGATAGCACTAAA
>OGCN01000677.1_pt1 | contig 53217 bp, 35 predicted proteins | sample 1570181 | NCBI WGS metagenome assembly OGCN01 (sample SAMEA4370584, study PRJEB24528) | human gut metagenome | reverse complement strand
AGTATAAACCTGTCCTACTTTATGTGTAGGACGCTTAATATTTACGTATGAAAAATATATTATCCTTTTTAATAGTATTATTTTATTCTATTTCATGTTTTTCCCAAATTAGGGGGGAAGAAATAAATGTGATGGTTTCACCTGATCATGCTGACTGGAATTATCAACTTGGGGAAAAGTGTACCTTCACAGTTAGGGTGCTTAAAGCAAATAATCTGCTTCCGGATGTAGTGATAGATTATGAACTCGGACCTGAAATGTATCCTGTAGAAAAGAAATCCGGTGTTAAACTTAAAGATGGAAAAATAACTCTTACCGGTAAGATGAATACTCCGGGGTTCTTCATGTGTAAGGTTAGTACAACGGTAAAAGGACGTAAATATGAGGGACTGGCAAATGCGGCGTATGAACCTTTGAAATTAAAGCCTGTTACTGTAATGCCAAAAGATTTTACTTCATTTTGGACAGAATGTATAAGCAAAGCCAGAGAAGTTCCGTTGGATTATAAGATGAAACTTTTACCTGACAGGTGTACGGAAACTGTAAATGTTTATGAGGTAAGTTTCCAAAATAATCGTTATGGCTCACGCATTTATGGTATTCTTACTATGCCAGTAAAGGAAGGTAAATATCCGGCTTTGCTGAGAGTGCCAGGCGCTGGTGTACGTCCTTATCAGGGAGATACATATATAGCTTCAAAAGGAGCAATAGTCCTGGAAATAGGAATACATGGGGTATCTGTTACTCAAGAACAGAAAATGTATGATGATTTACAAAATGGACCGTTGAATGGTTATTGGACTTTCAATGCTCATGACAGATATAACTGTTATTATAACCGTGTTATAACAGGTGTAATACGCTCAATTGATTTTATCGAGTGTCTGCCACAGTTTAATCGTGAACAGTTGGGTATAACAGGAGCAAGCCAGGGAGGTGCACTTTCTATAATTGGAGCTGCATTGGATTCAAGAATAACGTTTTATGCGGCAATTCATCCTGCTCTTTGTGACCATACGGCTTTTTTGAAGAAACGTGCGGGAGGATGGCCTCATTATTTGTATTATAATAGTGATCCAAGTGATGAACTTATCAAGAATATCCGATATTATGATACCGCGAATTTTGCGACTCTGCTTAAAGTTCCAGGTTGGTTCAGTTTTGGTTATAATGATGTGGTATGTCCTCCTACATCGGTATATTCTGCGTATAACGTAATAACTGCTCCAAAAGAAGTCCATACTTATCTTCAGACAGGTCATTACTGGTATCAGGAACAGTATGATGAATGGAATAACTGGCTTTTAAAGATGCTGGAGGTACAATAATTCAAGAAACTATATAATATGGTTAAAATAGTATCATATAACGTGTGGTTGTTTTTTTATTTTTGCAATGAAAGAGTAATAAAAATAAGTTTATGACTAAATCTAAATTTTTTTCGGTTATACTTATGGCGTTGTCTGTAATGTCATGTTCTGATATAGAAAAGGAAACAGTAAATAAAACACCTGAAGCAGAGGAAATGCTTGACAAGTTAAGAGATATTTCTGCAGAAAAGAAATTTATGTTCGGTCATCATGATGATCCGGTATATGGAATTGGATGGGATGGTGATGAAAACAGAAGCGATGTTAAAAGTGTGTGTGGTGATTATCCTGCTATAATGTCTTTTGATTTGGGACGTATGGAGATATTTGGTGACAAGACTTTGGATAATGTCCCTTTGGATAGAATAAGAAAAGAGGTTATTGCACAATATGAAAGAGGAGGTATGTCATCTTTCAGTTGGCATGTCGATAATCCGCTTACAGGAAAAGACTCTTGGGATGTAAGTGATTCAACAGTTGTAAAATCTGTATTGCCAGGCGGTGTTAATCATGAAAAATTTATAGGTTGGTTAGATAAGATTGCCGATTATATGAATTCTATAAAAACATCTGATGGTGTCAAGGTTCCTATCTTGTTCCGCCCATGGCATGAACATACCGGCAGCTGGTTTTGGTGGGGACAAAATTTGTGCTCTACAGAAGATTATAAAGCGCTTTGGCGTATGACTTACGACAGAATGCAGGAAAAAGGTGTTACACAGCTCCTTTACGCGTATTCTCCAGGTACAGAACCTAAAGATTCAACTGAGTATCTTGAACGTTATCCGGGTGATGATATCATTGACTTGATTGGTGTTGATGCCTATCAGTTTGACCGTGATGCCTATTTGAAGAGTCTGGATAATTCACTGACTATAATGTCGCAGGTAAGCAAGGCGCATAATAAGCTGATGGCTGTAACTGAAACAGGATACGAGACTATTCCTGATTCGTTGTGGTGGACTCAAACCTTGATGCCGGCAATAGAGAAATATCCTATTAGCTATGTTCTGGTATGGAGAAATGCCAGAGAAAGGGAGAATCATTATTATGCTCCTTACCCAGGACATAAATCTGTTCCAGATTTTGTGAATTTCTATAATGATCCTCGTACTTTGTTTGCAGGTGATATGAAAACTATAAAATAAACTAAATTAAAATAGAAATGAACCAATTTGACGAAAATGTAAAAAAACTGTTTGAACAGCATGAAGAGTTGATTACTCGTAAGAATGAACCTATTGAAACATCGAATGGAGTTTATACTCGCTACAAATATCCTGTGGTTACCGCAGCTCATACTCCTGTGTTCTGGCGTTATGATTTGGACGAAAAGACAAATCCGTATCTGATGGAACGCATTGGAATGAATGCTACAATGAATTCTGGCGCGATAAAATGGAACGGAAAGTATCTTCTGGTTGTACGCGTAGAAGGTGCCGACCGTAAATCTTTTTTTGCGGTTGCCGAAAGTCCTAACGGAGTTGATAATTTCCGTTTTTGGGATTATCCTATTACTATGCCTGACGATGTAATTCCGGCTACTAACATATATGATATGCGTCTGACAGCACATGAGGATGGATGGATTTATGGTATATTCTGTGCAGAACGTCATGATGATAGTGCTCCTGCTGGAGATCTTTCGTCTGCTACTGCCACAGCGGCAATTGCACGTACAAAAGACTTGAAAAATTGGGAACGTCTGCCTGATTTGAAATCAAAGAGCCAGCAGAGAAATGTTGTCCTTCATCCTGAGTTCGTAGATGGTAAATATGCATTCTATACTCGTCCTCAAGACGGATTTATTGATGCCGGAAGTGGTGGCGGAATAGGTTGGGCTTTGGTTGATGATATTACTAATGCTGAAATTAAGGAGGAGAAAATTATCGACCAGCGCTATTATCATACTATTAAGGAAGTTAAGAACGGTGAGGGACCTCATCCTATCAAGACTCCTAAAGGATGGTTGCATTTGGCTCATGGCGTTCGTGGTTGTGCTGCAGGATTGCGTTACGTACTTTATATGTATATGACTTCATTGGAAGATCCTAGTAAGCTGATTGCATCTCCTGGAGGTTATTTTATGGCACCGGAAGGAGAGGAAAGAATCGGTGATGTATCAAATGTGCTTTTCACTAATGGATGGATAGCTGATGAGGATGGTAAGGTATTTATTTATTATGCATCTTCGGATACACGTATGCATGTGGCCGTTTCTACTATTGACAAGCTTGTGGATTACTGTATGAATACTCCACAGGATGGTCTGACTACTACAGCCTCTGTAGAAACCTTGAAAAAACTTATAGATAAAAATTTGAAATTAATAAAATAAAAAGAAGGAGTAAGTACTGCTATGATAAAACTCACGGAAAAGATTGGCTATGGTTTTGGCGATATGGCATCGTCCATGTTCTGGAAACTGTTTGGAGCTTATTTGATGATATTCTACACTGATATATTCGGATTGCCGGCTGCAATGGTCGGTACGATGTTTTTGGTAACGCGTATATGGGACTCGGTTTTTGATCCTATAGTAGGTGTAGTAGCTGATCGTACTTCAAGCAAGTGGGGAAAATTCAGACCATATCTGCTATATCTTGCAGTTCCGTTTGGGTTGATAGGAGTACTTACTTTTTATACACCTCCGTTTGGTAACGCAGGTAAGTTGGTATATGCATATATCACATACTCGCTGATGATGATGGTTTATTCGGGTATTAATGTCCCTTATGCATCATTGTTAGGAGTAATGAGTCCTGATCCTAAAGAACGAAATACTCTTTCCACCTATAGAATGATGTTTGCCTATATAGGTAGTTTTATAGCATTATTACTGTTCATGCCAATGGTTAATTTATTTAGCGGTAATAGTAAGGATTTGTCTGATCAGCAGTTTGGATGGTTCATGGCTGTCGTAGTTATTGCTGTGATGTGCATACTTTTGTTCTTGGGATGTTTTGCATGGACTAAAGAACGGGTAAAGCCTATTAATGAAAAGAAAACTTCGCTTAAGGATGATATCAGGGATTTGTTTCATAACAAGCCATGGTGGATTTTATTCGGAGCAGGTGTGGCGACACTTGTATTTAATTCTATACGTGACGGAGCGGCAGTTTACTATTTTAAATATTTCGTGTTGGAAGAAGAACATAATACAATTTCTTTAATGGGTGTTTCGTTTGTATTGAGCGGACTTTATCTTTCTGTTGGGCAGATAGCGAATATTATAGGTGTTGTTTTAGCCGCTCCTTTAAGTAATAAAATAGGCAAAAAGAATACATTTGCATTGTCAATGCTTGTGGCATCTGTACTTAGTGTTATTTTCTTTTGGTTCGATAAGGATGATTTGTCGTTGATATTCATATTCCAGTGTCTTATTAGTATTTGTGCAGGAAGTATATTCCCTTTATTGTGGTCAATGTATGCAGATTGTGCAGATTTCTCGGAGTTGAAGACTGGAAATCGTGCTACAGGATTGATTTTTAGTGCTTCGTCTATGAGCCAGAAATTCGGATGGGCTATAGGTACCGCAGTAACAGGCTGGTTGTTGTCTTTCTTCGGCTTTCAGGCTAATGCTGAGCAAAGTGCTGAGACAATTAATGGTATAAAAATGTTTTTAAGTCTGCTTCCTGCGGCAGCGGCATTCATCTCGGTTATATTTGTTTGTTTTTATCCTTTGGGCGAACAGAAGATGAAAAATGTAATGGAACAATTGAATTTAAAACGTAAATAAATTATGTCTAACGAAATGGTGAAACAACTAAGTTCTGAGGTTAAAGCTGAACTTGAAAATAATATACTTCCATTCTGGATGACAAGAATGGAAGACTGTGAGAATGGCGGATTTTACGGACGTATTTCAGGTGAAAATGAGTTGTATAAGTCTGCCTCTAAAGGAGCAATCTTGAATGCGCGTATCTTGTGGACTTTTTCTGCTGCTTATCGCTTGTTGGCTAAAAAAGAATATCTTGATACAGCGACCCGTGCGAAGGATTACATCATAAATCATTTTTATGACAAGGAATTTGGAGGTATTTATTGGGAACTTGATTATCTTGGAAATCCTGTAGATACTAAAAAACAGATTTATGCAATAGGTTTTGCTATATATGGTCTTAGCGAGTATTCTCGTGCAACAGGAGATGCGGAAGCTTTAGATTATGCAAAGCGTTTGTTTGATGTGATTGAGAAATATAGTTTCGACTCTGAAAGAAATGGATATGTTGAGGCTTTGACTCGTGAATGGCAACCTATAGAGGATATGCGCCTAAGTGATAAGGATGAGAATGAAAGAAAAACAATGAACACTCATTTGCATATTCTTGAACCATACACAAATCTGTATCGTGTATGGAAGGATGAAAGATTGAAGAAGCAGATAAGTAATCTGATTGATATATTCTTAGAAAAGATTCTTGATAAAGATACTTATCACTTGAACCTTTTCTTTGAAGATGACTGGACAAATAAATATCATATTGTTTCTTATGGACATGATATTGAAGCTTCATGGCTTATTCATGAGGCTGCGCTTGTGTTAGGTGATGAGGATATATTGAAAAAGGTGGAACCTGCTATTGTTAAGATAGCTAAGGCTGCTGACGATGGATTGAATCCTGACGGAAGTATGATTTATGAAAATTTTATAGATAAAGAAAAAGTTGATAGAGAACTGCATTGGTGGGTACAGGCTGAGAATGTAGTGGGACATATGAATCTGTACCAGTATTTTGGAGACAGACAGGCGCTTGAAAAGGCTGTGAAGTGCTGGAATTTTATAAAGACATTCATTATTGACGGACAGAATGGTGAATGGCACTGGAGTGTATATGCTAACCACGAAGTGAATATTAAAGACGACAAAGCTGGTTTCTGGAAATGTCCATATCACAACGGGCGTATGTGTATGGAAATATTGGAACGCTTCAGTTGAATTTTATTATATAAAAGGTCTTATCAATATAATGAAAATTATGAATAACATTAAAAATATAGCTATGGCTTCATTGGTATGTTTAGGTAGTTTGGCGGTAGATGCGCAGGTTGCTCCTGCAATACCTTCTGATCCTGAGATTGAAGCAAATATCCAAAGATGGTTGAAGAAAATGACTTTGGAGGAGAAAATCGGTCAGATGTGTGAAATTACAGTGGATGTGGTTACTGATTTTCCCGGTAGCAAGAACGGATTCAAGCTGAGTGAAGCTATGTTGGATACCGTGATAGGCAAATATAAGGTGGGCTCTATATTGAATGTCCCTCTCAGTGTCGCTCAAAAGAAAGAAGTATGGGCGTCTGCCATCAGACAGATTCAGGAAAAATCCATGAAAGAAATAGGAATACCATGTATTTATGGTGTCGATCAGATTCATGGAACAACATATACTTTGGATGGAACATTGTTTCCTCAGGGGGTAAACATGGGAGCTACATTCAATCGTACTCTTGTACGTCGTGGAGCTGAAATCTCTGCTTATGAAACAAAGGCAGGATGTATTCCATGGACATATGCTCCTGTTGTGGATTTAGGTCGTGATCCTCGTTGGCCACGAATGTGGGAAAATTATGGTGAGGATTGTTATCTGAATGCGGAAATGGGCGTTGAGGCAGTGAAAGGCTTTCAGGGAGAAGATCCGAATCATATTGGTGAATATAATGTAGCAGCATGTATGAAACATTATATGGGTTATGGTGTTCCGGTCTCCGGAAAAGACAGAACTCCTTCTTCTATATCCCGTACTGATATGCGTGAAAAGCATTTTGCTCCTTTCCTCGCGGCTGTTAAGGCAGGTGCATTATCTGTAATGGTCAATTCCGGTGTTGACAACGGAATACCTTTTCATGCAAATAAGGAATTATTGACAGAGTGGTTGAAAGAAGATCTGAATTGGGATGGTATGATAGTTACAGACTGGGCTGATATTAATAATCTTTGCACTCGTGATCACATAGCAGAAACGAAAAAAGAGGCTGTAAAGATAGCTATCAATGCCGGAATTGATATGTCAATGGTTCCATATGAAGTGAGTTTCTGTGATTATCTCAAGGAACTGGTGCAAGAGGGAGAAGTACCTATGAGTAGAATTGATGATGCTGTGGCCAGAGTGTTAAGATTGAAATATCGTCTGGGATTGTTTGAAAATCCATATTGGGATATCAAGAAATATGATAAGTTCGGGTCAGAAGAGTTTGCTTCTGAAGCCCTTCGTGCCGCTGAAGAATCTGAAGTCCTTCTTAAAAACGAAGGTAATATTTTACCTTTGAAGAAGGGTACAAAGATTTTGCTTGCAGGTCCTAATGCCAATTCAATGCGTTGTCTGAATGGCGGATGGTCGTATAGTTGGCAGGGACACCGTGCGGATGAATTTGCCGGTGCTTATAATACAATATATGAAGCTTTATGTAATGAATTCGGTAAAGATAATATAGTTTATGAGCCTGGTGTTACTTATGCTTCATATAAGAATGATAACTGGTGGGAAGAGAATACCCCTGAGATAGAAAAAGCTGTAAAAGCTGCGGCAGGTGCTGATGTTATTATTGCTTGTATCGGTGAAAATTCATATTGCGAGACTCCTGGAAATATGAGCGATTTAACATTATCTGTTAATCAGCGTAATCTGGTCAAGGAATTGGCCGCTACAGGTAAACCGGTAATACTTGTATTGAATCAGGGAAGACCGAGAATTATAAATGATATAGAGCCTTTGGCTGATGCTGTAGTGAACGTTATGTTGCCAGGAAATTATGGCGGGGATGCTTTGGCTAATTTATTGTCAGGTGATGCAAACTTTAGCGGTAAGATGCCTTTTACTTATCCACGTTTTATCAATTCTTTGGCTACATATGATTACAAACCTTGTGAAAACATGGGTCAGATGGGAGGTAATTATAACTATGATGCTGTTATGGACGTTCAGTGGACTTTTGGATATGGCTTGAGTTATACAACTTTCCAATACAGCAATCTAAAGGTTAATAAAACAGAATTTATTGATTCGGATGAACTGGTATTTTCAGTTGATGTAACTAATACCGGAAGTGTAGCAGGTAAGGAAAGTGTGCTTCTATACTCAAAAGACCTGGTAGCAAGCAGTACTCCTGACAATATTCGTCTGCGTAATTTTGATAAGATTGAATTGGCGCCTGGCGAAACAAAGACTGTTACTTTAAAGTTGAAAGGAAGTGATCTTGCTTTTGTAGGATATGATGGAAAATGGCGTCTTGAGAAAGGAAACTTTATAATTAAGTGTGGTGATCAACGTATAGATATCAGTTGTACTAAAACAAAAATATGGGACACTCCTAATCGTTGAATTAAGTTGATGTTATAAATAATAGTCTTAATTCTAGTATTTTTATAAATAAAAGAATCTGAATCTTACCCAAGTTTACAATCTTTGATGTAATCTTGGGTAAGTTTTTTTGTGGGCTAATGATTTATTTAGGACTTAATTACAATGCTCTAGCTTTAGATAATATATAATCTTAATTTATCTAGAAGGGTTTGTATAAATATATAATTGAAATGTAAATGTCTTAAAATAAACTTTGACATAACCCTTTTTCTATTTTATGGAAGATTGTTATAGGAATTTAAGGTAATGTTTATAGGTCGATTTTAGTATTATTTTATACATAAGATGGATAGTATTTATTATACCTTATGAATTATTATAAACTTTGTTGTAATGGTAAATACTTCGTATTATATATGTGTGGTATTACATCTTGCTATATATTAGGGGCCTATTGTAACGGAAAATTTTGTAAGTCTTAGTATTGGTGAGGTTAATATTAAAAAACAGATTTTGATAATCAAATAAGAATTGTTTGACTCTGTATATGTAATAATTTAGATATTACACAGGAAACGATTGAAACATACTGTAATAAATATAAAGAATTTTTGTAGTAAAATGAATGTATAAAGAGGGGCTGTCTCAATTTGTTTTGAAACAGCCCCGTCTCTTTAATAGAGGGTAATAATCTAATCTTCTATTGAATTAATTATAGATTAATACCATCTTGGATCTCCGACTTTGTTGTAGATTAAATCTTCATTACCTAAAGTAAAGTCACCGTTAGTTGTATCTTTATAATTAGGATCTAACGTTGTACCTCTTTCATCGAAGAATTTGGCAGTTGATTCACCAGACTTTGAGGTAAGATTTATAGTATTGAAGTAATTATTGTTTTCAAATGTAGGAACAGCAGTATTACTCTGATCAGAGAAACCTCTTCCGCATGTCGGCATATTTGATATAATGTTATTTGTTATTGAAATTGTATTGTTTTTGAAACGAACATATAGCAATCTTCTACTTGCATCATTGGAAACGCCGTCAATAGTACAGTGATCTATTGTTATAATAGGAGCTGCACCGGCAAAGCTACCAGAAGCATCATCATAACGTATGAAATCGCGTGCTTTGCAACTGTTCCATATTGTAGAGTTAGTGATGTTTAGTTTGGCAATATATCCCTTTCTACTATCAAACAAATCACCTCCACTGCATTCAATATTATGTATAAGACAGTTGTTGATTGTAATCTCTGAAATGTTTGCTGCGACATTGACATAATAGAAACCTTTAGTATAGTTTCTGATCTCGCAGTCGTCAAGAATAAACTTACCATATTCTGTCGCTGTCTTGAAATCAAATGCCTGGCTACCGTCTGTGTTTGTACCGTCAAGTATAATTTGTGACATAGATAAAGAAGCGCCATCCAACAATTGTATGCAACCGTTGATGATAGGACGATCGCTAGGACGTACTGCCTTGATTTCAATATTCTTATTAATTTTCAGACTTCCGACCTTTCCTTCTTCTCCAGTTATGGTATATGTTCCCGGATGTAAAGCGAATGCATCGCCATCATTGGCAGCTTCTATCATTGATATAAAGTCTGACTCAGGTTTAACTTCTATTGCACCACCTAGGTCAATAAGAGTCTTGAACTTTTGTGTTCCTCTTGTCTTTTCTCCGTTCATCAGTTTTGCTGTGTATTCAGTTTCTGCTTTTAGTCCGGTTATTGTGGCTATACCGACAGCAATTTCCTCTGCTGTTACTGTATGAGGTTCAACATCGGCCGGTTCTAATATGATTTCTGTTGCTTCTTCTCCAGGAGTCCAACGTAATACAACTGAATTGAATGTCAAATCTTCTTCTGTTACAGCAGAAAGTATTTGTTCTGTATCGGTTTCAAAGAATACTCCGCTCCATTTTGAGGCTTCAGATTCTGTTTCATTTACAGACTGTACTCTTGCAGAATATTGAGTCTCACCTTCAAGCCCTTTTATAGTGTATGGTATTTCCTCTTCTGTTATTCCGCTAAATGTAAGTACGGGTGAACCCGCAAATGTAAGACTGTCATTGGCAAACAGCTCTATATTATATGAGCTGGCTCCTTTGGTGAGATTCCATGATAATTCTACATTGGTTCTGTCTTTAACACGTGCTTCCAGCTTAATAGGTGCGAAGAGTCTGTCATAATTAATGTTTGTGATTTCAGTACTCTGATCTTCACATGCTGTGGTTAGGGCTAATAGTGATAGCCCTAACATATATTTGTATTTAAAACAATTCTTCATAATCTATATTTTTACTTAGTGTTTTTTCAATGATTATTCATTGGTCAACATACCATTACTGCTATCTATAAATGTTTGCCATATTGGCCATACCTGGTTCTCATCTGGATTCTGGGTATATAATGATTCTATGAGTGTGTCTTCCAATTTTTCTGTTGAAATCCATGTGGTATTGCTTTCATATCCTAAAGCCTCACCTTCTTCGTCTGTGTCACCATGATTAAGTCCGTATATAATAAGAGTTTCGCCATCCTCTGCAGTCTCGAAGTATAATTTTTCAGGCAGGTCATTGTATGGTGCTTCTCTTCTGGCAAGCTTTTTCATTTTATCTTTTGCTTCATCAAGTTTTGTCTTTAGGAGATTCCATCTTATAAGGTCTGCTTTTCTTAAACATTCACCTGCAAATTCAAATGCTCTTTGATCGACTATCGCATTGAAGAAAGCATCTTTGCTTGCTGTAGCTGTTGCCATATATGCCGTTACTTTGTCTGCCGGTAATGCGCGATCAAGAATAGGTTTCAAATATTGTGCGGCTTCTGCAGGTGTGCTAAGCTCATTGATTGCTTCAGCAGCCATAAGGTATACATCTGCCAAACGCATGTATTGCCAGTTCACACCATCGTCATTTGTAGATGTTACTATACGCTTCATCCATTCATAGCGTAATTTCCCGAAACACCAGTTATCCAGACTTCGTAATTCCTGTTTAGAACGTCCGTTAACCAATTCTTTTGACCAGTCGTATGGCACGCATGTAATGTCTCTTCGTATATCTTCTACATCATAGTCGTAGAATAGGTATGGTAGTGGACCATTTACACCTCCATTATTCTGTTGTGTATACTGGTCTTTTGCATTATGCTTTACACCAAATGTATATAGAACACGACCTCTACCGTCTGAGAAAGGAATTTCCCACAATGATTCTGCTCCTGCAGTAACATCATCCTGGCATAATCTAAGGAAATTATCCTTGAATGCAAGTTTTGATAGTTCCGGACAATGCGCTATTACGTCCAGACATTCATCGCGTGCTATTGTATACATCGCCTCGCGAGATAATTCCGGATCATTACTTAGGCGAATACCATCAGCTCTTTGACTGTATCCACCGGCATATAGGGCAACACGTGCGCGAAGTCCTTTTGTAAATGCTTTATTTACACGTTCAACAGATTTTGTAACTGAGGTTTCGTTAGGCCATGCTACCAGTGTGCTGGCTTCTTCAAGGTCGCTAAGCAATTGCTTGTAAATAATATCTCTGTCAGAACGTCCAACGTACATTGTTTCTGTAGTTATAGGCTCAAAACGCGCAGGTACATCACCCCAACCTTTTACCAAATCAAGGTATAATACAGCACGCAGAGTTAATGCTTCTCCAAGCAACTGTGCCATAGTCGAATTATTCTCTACATCTCCGTATGTTTTTAGTCCTACAATTGCCTGATTTGCTCTTTCAATTCCTTCGTAGAACTTTGCGTAAGCATTATTTGTGGTATTCATTTGTGTATTGGTAGCTGTACTGGCGTATGTACACAAATCGTATTTACCTGCATCCGGCATTTTTGTCGGATCCATACCATTTATCCATTCTACGTCTGAGTTTATTCCATAATATGGCAAGTAGCGTCCTCTATATGAATTTGTCTCACCGAATGACTGATGAATACCCATTACTGCACCTTCGGCTAATGAAGGTGTTGAAAATATGACAGAAGAGTCCATTGATGATTTTGAAGGTGCTTCAAGATCACATGATGACACCAATCCCATCAAAGAAACTGAAAATAATGATATGTATATATAACGTTTCATCTTTTTATATTTTTATGGTTAAAAGTTTAAATTAACACCAACAACAAATTGACGGCTTTTTGGATAAGCGGAATAATCAACTCCCGGTGTTAGATTTGTTTTGCGGATTGTTGAAACTTCCGGGTCATATCCTGAATAGCTTGTCAGACAGAATACATTATAACCTGTAACATAAAAACGCAAGTTCTGTATTTTTACTTTGTTCAATAATGACTTAGGTAATGTATAACCTAATGTAAGTGTATTTAGACGTAAGAATGATCCATCTTCTACTGCCCAATCACTAAATACCATTCTGTCTGTCAGTGGAGACCACATAGTTGTATTGGCATTCATAGCTGCAAGTTCTTCAAGATCGTGGCTAAGAGTACCATCAGGTCTCAGGTTTGTCCAACGCTTTCCGTCTGCCATCTCAGATGTCATGTTTCTGTATTGATATTTACTAGTTTGGGTAAATTCTATTTTGTTGGCATTGTATACATCGTTACCGTAACTCCAGTTGAAGTTTGCTGACAGGTCAAAACCATATAAACGAGCGTTAATACCAAAACCACCAGTATGCAAAGGATTGGCATTCCCTATTATTTCACGGTCATCAGTTGTAACTTTATTATCTTCACTACCGTCGATATTTTTCAGTTTCATTGACCCCGGTCTTATCTTACCTACAACAGCAGAGCAGTCAACTACACCGTCTCTTAATAACCATGTATCAGTGGTAGCATCATAGCCGATGAAATCTGTTGTCTCATATCTTCCGTCAGATCGGTAACCGTACATTTCTCCTACAGAACCACCCTTGGAAATCCAGAAGTCATTACCTATTTCGGATGAAGCCCAGTAGGTTTCGGCTCCGAAATCGTTCATCATTCCTAGGTCAAGAATAGTATTTTTGTTGAATCCAATATTTGCATTTAAGCTGATACCCCAGTTCTTCTTGTCAACTATAACCCAATTGATAGTTGCTTCAAGACCCTTGTTCTCTGTTTTACCCATGTTTCTGTATTGGTTGTCATAACCGGTACCGCCTACAGGAAACTGTATGAGAAGGTCTTTGGTTGTATTCAGATATGCTTCTAATGTACCGTTCAGTTTACCTCCAAGCAATGTGAAATCTAAACCAAGATTTCGTGTGACAGTAGTTTCCCATTTCAGATCCGAGTTGGCCATAGTTTTTGATGGAGCCCAATAGTTTGTGAAACCGTTAATCCATGATGTAGCTGAGTTGCTATATGTCTGAACCATTTGTCCTGAAGGAATGTTGTTGTTACCTGCAGTACCATAACTAAAACGTAACTTTAAATCGTCTAACCAGTTCTTGGTACGCTCCATGAAACTCTCAGATGAGATACGCCATGCAACTGCTGCTGAAGGGAAATATCCCCATTCGTTGCCTGCAGCGAATTTAGATGAACCATCGGCACGGAATGTTGCACTTAAAAGATATTTGCTCTGGTAGTCATAATTGATACGTCCAAAATATGATAAAAGTTTATCATCAGGATTGTAGAAGTTATCAATAGAGTACGGAGTACCCATAGAAGTCAGTTTCCATGCATCTTCTGATGAGAATGTTTCGGGGAATCCATGTACAACGTTTGTAAGAACATTTGACTCAGTTATAATCCATTCGTGACCAACCATAGCTGTAAGATTATGATCATCATTACCTATAAGTTTTGAGAAATCATAATTTATGGTATTTGTATTACGGAACTTATTACGATTTGTTGTTGCTAACTGAATAGCCGGTTTTCCCTGATTTTCTGCTGATGGCACATTCTTGATATAATATGTAGTGAGACCGTAGAAACGTTGGTCCTCATTACGATAATCATCGTATCCGAATTCTGTTCTGAACTTAAAATTCTTGAAAATTTCCCATGTGAAACTTCCTGACATGTTCAGTGTCTTTCTTTCTTGATTTCTGTCATTGTCAGAAATAGCAGTAAGAGGATGATACAAGTTTCCTAAATCATCATCACCGCTACCTGCTGATGAATCAAGGTTTTCCAAAGGTATCGGAGTGTAAATAACAGAATATTTCAGTCTCTTGTCTGAATCGTATGTACTTGATACATCATTGGCACCACCTCCGCCTATATTTGTACTTGAATAGCGTACAGAGAAATCAAGAGATACATTTTTAACAGGTTTGGTATTCAGTTTCAGACTTAAATTGTCTCGTTTAAAAGTAGAACCTTCCATGATAGCTTTATCGTTCATGTGGCTATAGCTGAATGCATACTTTATCTTTTCACTACCTCCGGTAATGCTCAAGTTGTGATTGAATGTAGTACCGGTACGTCCAAAAGTCAAATCTTGCCAATCATTATATGGAATATTATTGTATAGATCAATATCAGAATATGAACCAAAATAATTTTCATAATTGTCAACATAGCTGTCACCTCTTAAAAGAGCCTGTTCGTATTGCCATTTTGCATAGTCGGCAGGTGAGAGTACATCCAATGTCTTTGCAATTTTCTTGACACTATAATAGGCATTGTAGCTAACGTTTACTTTCCCTTCCTTTCCTGATTTTGTAGTTACCAATATTACACCATTTGCTCCTCGTGAACCATAGATAGCAGTAGATGAGGCATCTTTCAGTACGGTGATATCTTCAATGTCGCTGGCAGGAATGTCTGATATTGATTCTACCGGGAAACCATCTACAATAAGAAGAGGTGAATTGTCGCCTGTGATAGAACCTCCACCACGAACACGGATTTTCATTTCTGCATCAGGAGAACCTTCTGTAGTTGTGATTTGTACACCAGCCATTTTACCTGTTAGGGCTTCAGTAGCTGAAGCTACTGGAACTGCTGTTAAAGCCTCTGAACTTACAGTTGCTACAGATCCAGTTAAGTCTTTACGTTTAACAGCACCATATCCGATTACAACGACCTCTTCTAGGGCCTGTGTGTCGTCAGTCATAACGACATCTACGCGGCTTCTGCCGTTAACTTTCTCCTCAAGTGTTTTCATTCCAACATATGAAAATACGATTGTTGAATTTTGTGAGACAACTAAACTATAGTTGCCGTCAATGTCGGTAATGGTACCATTAGTGGAGTTCCCTTTTTCAACGACTGAAGCACCGATAATTGTTTCTCCATTTTTGTCTTTCACAACACCCTTTACTGAAAAGTTTTGCGCTGATACGCTTAGCGATATCATTGCTACTAGAAGTGTTAGTAGGCTAACGCGAGTGGTTTTCATTTTCTTAGACATTTTTATTTGAATTAAAGTTATATGTTTAATAAAATTTCCATTCGCAAATTTAGACTTTATAGATTTAAGATATGTGTAAGAATTGATATTAGGTAGTAGAAAAACTGTTTTTTTACATTTGAGATGAAATATTTTACTTTAATGCCTATGTAAAAAAGAAAATTTCCAGATATAGGATTTTGCTGTGGAATTGTTTTTCTAAAAATTGGAGTTTTATAATTAGTTAGGATTAAAGTTGTGGTAATATTACATAATTATAAATTTAGAAGAAAGTTGATATAAACCAATTTTTCAAATATTAAAGTCAAAAAATGCAGTATATAGAAATGTTGAATTCCTAAATTTGTTGTGCAATTGATTTTTTAAGATAATATTATGAAAAGACGATTTTTATGTTACTTTTTTTGTTTTTGTGGGTTGGGAATTATTTCATCTTCATGTGGAAAAACGACAGATAAAGATCTCAATATGAATGAAGATGAATTAAATGGGGAATTGCCCGATTATCAGACACCCGACAGAACAAAAATAAAATCATTTCCTGGCGCATACGGAGCCGGTGCTTATACTGTCGGTGGTGCCGGTGGAAAAGTGTTGATTGTGAATTCCTTGAAAGATGATGGCTCGCAGGGAACGTTGCGTTGGGCTGTAAATCAGTCAGGTAGCCGTACCATAGTATTTGCTGTAGGTGGTATTATCGAGATGGAAAGTGAACTGGCAATCAGAAATGGAAATCTTACTATCGCAGGACAGACAGCACCGGGCGACGGTATATGCCTGAAAGGACATCCGGTTTCTATAAAGACTGATAATGTGATAATAAGATTTATTAGATGCCGTATGGGGGCTGATAAACTGACAGCCGATGAGGCCGATGGAGCTGATGCAATGTGGGGTAAGGGGCATAGTAATATAATAATAGACCATTGCTCGATGAGCTGGAGTACGGATGAATGCTCGTCATTCTACGACAACTCTGATTTTACCATGCAGTGGTGTATAGTAAGTGAAAGCCTTGCACGGTCCTTGCATGATAAGGGAGCTCATGGATATGGAGGTATATGGGGAGGAAACCGGGCGACATTCCATCATAACCTGATTGCTCATCATAGCAGCCGTACTCCTAGATTGTGTGGAAGCCGTTTTACAGGAGACCCTGAAAACGAGATGGTGGACGTAAGGAATAATGTATTCTATAACTGGGGACCCACTAATGGAGGATACGCGGGAGAAGGTGGCTATTATAATTTCATAAACAACTATTATAAACCGGGACCTTCTACTTCTACCAAAAAGAGTCTGGTCAACAGAATCTTCCAGCCTAACGGAGATGACGGCACACAGAAAAACAAGAAAGGAGTGTGGGGTAAGTTCTGCCTGAAAGGTAATTTCTTCGATGATACATGTCCGTATATGACAGGCGAAATGAAGACATTGATTGGAAAGGTGAATTCAGATAACTGGGAAGGATTGCAGCCAAAGACTACCGCGGATGTGCCATTGCCTAATAATGACAAGTCTGAGATTCAGTCTGAAAATGAATTCGAGATATCCTCAGATGTAAGTGAGATGACTCAATTGGCTCAGGATGCATATAATAGTGTGTTGTTGCTTTCGGGCGCTTCTTTAAAACGTGACGCTGTTGATGATAGAATTGTGGATAATGTATTAAAAGGCAACTTTACAGCCAATGGCAGCAACGGTAGTACTAACGGAATAATAGACAGTGCGGAAGATGTGGGAGGATGGCCTGTTTATGACGGAGGAACAGCTCTGGAAGATTCCGACAAAGACGGGATGCCTGATTCCTGGGAGGAAGAACATGGACTTGATAAAAATAAGGACGATAGTTCAAAATATAACTTAAGTAAAGAATATACTAACCTTGAGGTATATTATAATAGTATTGTAGAAGATTTATATTTAATACAAAAATAGCAAATTATGATTTGGAGAGACATTTTTAAAGGTATGTTTGGTTTGCTTTGTCTTAATATGATGACTCTGTCTGTATTGATGGCAAATTCTTATCCGACTCCTGACAGGACAAAGATTCCGGCTTTCCCCGGTGCTGACGGTGCCGGTAAATATACGACAGGTGGTGCCGGCGGTACAGTTTACACTGTTACATCATTGGAGGATGACGGTTCTGAAGGAACATTACGTTGGGCGGTCAATAAAAAAGGACCACGTACTATTGTCTTTGCTGTGAGCGGTATAATTGAGTTGAAGAGCCCGCTGAAAATCTCAAACGGTGATGTGACTATAGCAGGCCAGACTGCTCCAGGTGATGGTATATGTTTGAAAAACTATACTTTCGGAATTCAGGCCGACAATGTGATAGTGAGATTTATACGTTCACGTATGGGAGCTGATATCGTTCAGAAAGGCGACGATGCCATGAATGGATTCAAGTATCACAAGAATATAATAATAGACCATTGTTCTGCAAGTTGGAGTACCGATGAGTGTGCTACGTTCTATAATAACAGCAATTTCACTTTGCAGTGGTGTATCATAAGTGAAAGTCTGGCAAACTCAATTCATGAAAAAGGCGCTCACGGCTATGGTGGAATCTGGGGAGGACAAGGAGCTTCTTTCCACCATAATCTTCTAGCCCATCATACTAACCGTACTCCTCGACTTTGCGGTAGCCGCTACACGGGAAAACCTGACGAGGAGAAAGTGGAACTGTTTAATAATGTGATTTATAATTATGGTAGTGACGGAGCGTATGCCGGCGAGGGAGGTTCGTATAATTTTATAAACAATTATTATAAACCGGGGCCATTCACAGCTACAAAACCATCATACAAACGTTTGTTTACGGCGTATGCCGATGATGGAAAGAATAATAATGTGAAAGGTGTTCATGGTGTATTCTTTTTCAAGGGTAATTACATTGACCCTACATGTCCTAAGTTATCCGATAAACAGCGTAAGGATATAAAGCTTGTAAATAAGGATAATTCTTTAGGACTGATAATCAAGAATGATTTTGCTCCTGCAGGTGAGGTATTGGCCATGAGTCCTTTCGTGATTGCAGAACATAGTTCTTTGCAGTCAGCCAGTGACGCTTTTGTTTCTGTCCTAAAATATGCCGGAGCATCTTTACGTCGTGACTCTCATGATGAACGTATAGTAAGGGAAGCTAAAGAGGGTACTTATACGTTTGAAGGTTCTCATGGCAGTACTAACGGAATGATTGACCAACCGTCAGATGTGGGAGGTTGGGGAGAATACAGGCAGACTACAGCTCCTGTAGATTCGGACGGAGACGGTATTCCAGACGAATGGGAGAAAAAGAACGGATTGAATCCTAATGATCCGAAAGATGGGGCTATATACAGTCTTGATTCTTCATATACTAATCTGGAATTATATATTAATGGACTGGTAGAACATTTATTTCCCGGATTATAACTAAAAGTACACATATATTATCAATTAATACACAAAAAAGTGTCGGTTATAGCCTAATTTTGCGATAAACTTAAACTAATTATCAGGAATGAAAACAACGCTTAAAAACCTTTTCGTGTTTGCTATGGCTTTATTGCCTGTCGCATGTGCACAAAAAAACGAAATGCAAAAATTGGAGAGTGTCATTGACGAAGGCGTTTACGAAGGTTTGCCTTTTGAAATGCAACAGGTGGAACAGCCGGTTTTCCCGGAATATTCTGTAAATATTACTGACTTTGGAGCTGTTGCCGATGGTAAGACACTGAATACAGAGGCGATAAACAATGCCATTAAGGACGTTAATTCTAAAGGTGGTGGTAAGGTTGTTATACCTGCCGGCTTATGGTTGACAGGTCCTATCGAGCTTAAGAGTAATGTAAATCTTTATACAGAACAGAATTCATTGATATTGTTTACTGATGATTTCAATGCTTATCCTATACTTGAAACATCATTCGAAGGATTGGAAACACGTCGTTGTCAGTCGCCTATATCTGCATGGAATGCTGAGAATATAGCTATAACAGGATACGGGGTATTCGATGGCTCCGGCGACAGTTGGCGTCCTGTAAAGAAAGGCAAAATGACTGCATCACAATGGAAATCGTTGCTTGCATCAGGTGGAGTGGTTGAGAATGATGTCTGGTATCCTACTGCAGGTTCTTTGAAAGGTGCAAAGGCATGCAAGGAATTTAATAATCCTGAAGGTATTGAAACAGATGAAGAATGGAATGAAATTCGTCCTTGGCTACGTCCTGTATTGCTTAACATAGTAAAAAGCAAGAAGGTCCTTCTTGAGGGTGTGACTTTCAAGAATTCTCCAAGCTGGTGTCTGCATCCGCTTTCATGCGAACATATCACTATAAAGGATGTCAAGGTGTTCAATCCGTGGTATTCTCAGAATGGTGATGCTCTCGATCTGGAATCATGTAATTATGCATTGATTATCAACAATGTTTTTGATGCCGGTGATGATGCGATATGTATAAAATCAGGAAAAGACGAGGATGGACGTAAACGTGGCGAACCATGTCAGAATGTTATTGTTAAGAATAATGTTGTTCTTCACGGACATGGTGGTTTCGTAGTGGGAAGTGAAATGTCTGGCGGAGTAAAGAATATATATGTTTCGGACTGTACTTTCCTTGGTACAGATGTCGGTTTACGCTTCAAGAGTACCAGAGGTCGTGGCGGTGTAGTGGAGAATATTCATATCCACAATATCAATATGATAGATATACCTCATGAAGCATTGCTGTTTGATCTATTCTACGGTGGTAAAGGCGCTGGTGAGGAGACAGAAGAAGAATTGATAGCCCGCATGAAGACAGCAATACCTCCTGTGACAGAAGAAACTCCTGCTTTCCGCGATATCTACATTTCAGGTATAACAGCCAATGGAGTAGGACGTGCAATGTTCTTTAACGGACTTCCTGAAATGCCTATTAGAAATATCGACATAAAGGATGTGCAGATTACTAATGCCAAAGCCGGTATTGTAATCAGCCAGGCTGAGAATGTAACTATAGATAATGCAAACGTAGAGACAGAAGGCGAAGTGTTGAAGGTTAGATTTGCCAAGAATGTCAAGGTTAATGGTGAAGAGTTCCATAATTGAAAATTAATAAACTGTTGTTTGTGTTTTCGGGATATTTATAATAATGTGGTTTTATAATTTGCTCTTTGCGTTCTTATTGCTTAAATTCGGGTGCAAAGAGCAATATTTTTAAATGTCGTATTTATTATGAAAACAAAGTTATGTCTTTTCCTTATGGCATTTTGTAGTGCTTCTCTTATGGGACAATCTGTAAAAACTGTTTCCTTGGAGTTGAAAAACGGATTGGATAAGGATCTGAAGGATGTCCCTGTATGTGTGAAGATTGATGACTTACGTGCGGGTTTCACAGTCCGTTCAGCTAAGGTTATGGATAGTATGAAGGAGATTCCTTCGCAATTGGATGATATGGATACTGATTTTGTCCCGGATGAACTGGCATTTGTGGTAGATATGCCGGCAAACGGAACAAAACGTATAGAAATCGAACTGAATAGCGAAAGAATGGTCAGACAGTATCCTCAACGTGTATTTGCTACGATGCTTGCACGTGATACAAAGAAAGGAAAACATGCCGAGATACGTTCTGTGACGGTTCCGGGTGACGTTAATTTCTATAATATGATTCATGGTCATGGACCGATGTTCGAGTCTGAGCTTGTGGGATATCGTATTTATTTCAATGCGAAACAGACTGTCGATCCGTATGGAAAGTTTGACAAGGGACTGGAACTTGAAGAAAGCAAGTTCTATCCTAATGATGAACAGCTGGCAAAGGGGTTTGGTGATGATGTTCTTATGGTAGGGAACAGCTGTGGAGTAGGAGCTTTGAAAGGATGGAATGGAGAGAAGGCTATTCATATTGAGCCTGTTGCTTTTAGGACTGAACGAATTCTTGCTAAAGGGCCGGTTCGTGTCATTGCAGAAGTAAAAGTGGAAGGATGGGAGTATCAAGGCTCATTGCTGAATATGACAAACAGATATACTTTGTATGCCGGACACAGGGATCTGATAGTTGATACGTATTTCGACAGTCCTTTGCAGAAAGAAATATTTTGTACAGGAGTTCAGAATATAATGGGAACAGAAACTGTCTCTTATTCAGACCATAAAGGACTTGTTGGCAGTTGGGGGCGACACTGGCCTGTGACCGATACGGTGAAGTATGCAAAGGAAACAGTTGGTATTGCTACTTTTATTCCAAGGAAGTATGTAAAGCAGGAGGTGAGCGATAAGGATAACTTCCTTTATACTATATCAGCAGCAGGTGAAACATCTTTCAGATATTATACAATGTTTACTTCCAGAAAGGAAAAATTCGGCTTTGAAACTCCTGATTCATGGTTCGGATATATGAATGAATGGAAAAAGGAACTTGAGAATCCTGTAGAAGTGAAAATAATTTATTAACTTTTTGATATATAGATTTAATGCCATGAGCATTTTAAAGACTGTTATCGGCATGGTTGCTTTGTCTGTCATGCCTGTTATTGCACAAAACACTGAATATGTTTCTCAGGTGTGGGTATCTGATTTAGGAAACGGAAAGTATAAGAATCCGGTATTGTATGCAGATTATTCCGATCCTGACGCTTGTAGAGTAGGCGATGATTATTATATGACATCTTCCAGCTTCAATTGTTTGCCTGGACTTCAAATTCTTCATTCCAAGGATCTGGTCAATTGGACTATAATAGGAGCGGCAGTGCCATACGAACTGGCTCCTGTACAGATGCCTGAAAGGCCGGAACATGGTAATCGTGTATGGGCTCCTAGCATACGTCATCATAATGGAGAATTTTATATCTTTTGGGGAGACCCTGATCAGGGAGCTTTTATGGTTAAGGCAAAAGATCCGAAAGGACCATGGTCTGAACCTGTTTTGGTTAAGGCTGGTAAAGGAATAATTGATACTTGTCCGTTGTGGGATGAAGATGGTAAGGTGTATATGGTGCATGCTTATGCCGGAAGTCGTGCCGGACTGAAAAGTGTGATTGCTGTGTGCGAACTCAATGCTGAGGCTGATAAGGCTATTACTCAGTCACGTATCATATTCGATGGTCATGAAGCACATGAAACTTGTGAGGGACCTAAGTTTTACAAGAAAAACGGATATTATTATATCTTCCATCCGGCAGGAGGAGTTCCAACTGGTTGGCAGGTGGTCCTGCGTTCGAAGAACGTATATGGACCATATGAATGGAGAACAGTGTTGGCTCAAGGAGATACAGAAGTGAACGGACCTCATCAGGGAGCGTGGGTTGATACGCAGACAGGTGAAGACTGGTTCCTTCATTTCCAGGATGTCGGTGCATACGGTCGTCTTGTTCATTTGCAGCCAATGACATGGAAGGATGGTTGGCCTGTTATAGGAACAGATAAGGATGGAGACGGATGTGGTGAGCCTGTTTCTACTTATAAGAAGCCGAATGTAGGAAAAACTTATCCGATATGTACTCCACAGGAAAGTGACGATTTTGACGGATTTACCCTTTCGCCACAATGGCAATGGCATGCGAATATAAACGAAAAGTGGGCTTATTATGCAGGCGACAAGAGTATTGTACGTTTGTATTCTTATCCTGTGGTAGATAATTATAAAAACTTGTGGGATGTAGCAAATCTGTTGCTTCAGAAAACTCCTGCAAAGAATTTTACAGCTACAATGAAAATGACGTTCACTCCTTCTGCTAAATATAAGGGAGAACGTACAGGTTTGATTGTAATGGGATTTGATTATTCAGGTTTGATTATTGAAAATACTGAAAAAGGACTGGAACTTTCGCAGGTTGAATGTAAGAGAGCCGATAAGGGTACACCTGAAACTAAAAACGCTACAGTTGCCCTGTCTGACAGCACGGTATATCTTCGTGTTAAATTCAGTTGCGATGATAAGAAAATTGCCAAGAGTGAAGGCGGACATGATCTTGTCGTGATGTGTGATTTCAGTTATAGCCTGGACGGAAAAAAATATAAGAAACTGGGCAATAGTTTCCAGGCAAAGGAAGGTAAGTGGATAGGTGTCAAAGTCGGCATGTTCTGTACACGTCCTGCTATTGTCACAAATGATGGCGGATGGACTGATGTTGACTGGTTCAAAATTACAAAATAGAAAGGTTGAGTTCCATGTCTTACAGATGGGACTCTGATTAAGATTGGTTTATTTTATGGCAGAGGTGTATTTTTTATAGATACATCTCTGTTTCTTTATATACATATATCAGCATTATGGCATATAGTGGCAGAAGAATATGAAAGTAACAAAAATTACATGAGAAATAACGATTATTACACATGATATTAGTGTTATATGGATAATTTTGCGGATATGAATAAACACTATAATAATACAATTTAATATCTTTACATTATGAAAGCATTAAATAAAGAGACAGCCGTCAAGGTTGTTCGTCCTGAACGCATCATTCAGTTTGGTGAAGGAAATTTCCTGAGATGTTTTGTTGATTGGATAATCTCCAATATGAATGAAAAGACAGATTTCAACAGCAGCGTAGTGGTTGTACAGCCTATCGATAAAGGAATGATAGATATGATCAATGCCCAGGATGGTCTTTACCATGTAAACCTACAGGGACTTGAAAAAGGCGAGGTAATCAATTCATACAGACTCATTGATGTAATCAGCCGCTGCCTTAACCCTTATACAGAATACCAGTCATATCTTTCACTGGCAGAACAGCCGGAGATGAGATTTGTCATTTCCAATACAACAGAAGCCGGTATCGCATTCGATCCTGCATGCCGTCTTGAGGATACTCCTCCAAGCTCATATCCTGCAAAACTTACACAGCTCCTCTATCACCGTTACAAGTTCTTCAACGGTGCTATGGACAAAGGTCTGATAATCTTCCCATGCGAGCTTATATTCCTGAACGGTCACAAGCTGAAGGAAACAATCTATCAGTATATCGAACTCTGGAACCTAGGCGAAGAATTCAAGACATGGTTCGAACAGGCTTGCGGCGTTTACGCTACACTTGTTGACCGTATCGTTCCGGGATTTCCAAGAAAGACCATCAACGAAATCAAGGAACACCTCGGTTATGATGACAACCTGGTTGTTCAGGGCGAGGCATTCCACCTTTGGGTAATCGAAGCACCTGAAAGCGTTGCAGCGGAATTCCCTGCAAACAAGGCTGGTCTGAACGTATTGTTCGTACCGTCAGAAAAACCATACCACGAACGTAAGGTGACATTGCTTAACGGAACACATACAATCCTTTCTCCTATCACATATCTTTCAGGTATTGATATTGTGCGCGATGCATGCAAGGATGAGGTTATCGGCAAGTATATCCGCAAAGCTATGTATGAAGAGCTCATGCAGACACTAAACCTTCCGGAAGACGAACTCAAGGCATTTGCGGCAAGCGTACTTGAACGCTTCGAGAATCCTTTTGTTGACCACCAGGTTACATCAATCATGCTTAACGCATTCCCTAAGTTCACAGCACGCGATCTTCCTTCGGTTAAGGAATATCTAAGCCGCAAGGGTGAACTTCCATACGGAATCGTTCTCGGTCTTGCCGCGCTTATCGTATATTACAAGGGAGGAAAACGTGCCGACGGTGCTGAAATCGTTCCGAACGACGCTCCTGAAATCGTGGAATACGTGAAGAACGCATGGACTATGTCCGACCTTCATGCAGTAGCAGAAAAGGTATTGGCGGCAGACTTTGTATGGGAAGAAAACCTCAACAATATCCCTGGTCTGACAGATATGGTAGCAGATATGCTTAAGGGAATTGAAGAGAAAGGCATGTATGAAATGGTGAAGGAATACGTAAAATAAATCCCTGATGGAAAATATACTTCATATAAACAGTAAGGACAACGTCGTAGTGGCGTTGTCCGATCTTGCTGCCGGTACAGAAATCGTTGTTGACGGACGTAGCATTACCCTGAAGGATGATGTTCCTGCCGGACACAAGATAGCGCTTCAGGATTTCCATACAGGAGATGTGGTGGTGAAATACGGTTTCCCTATCGGTTCGCTCAAGGAAGACAGAGCTGCAGGAAGCCTTATAAACGAGAAATATATCCGTACGCTCCTTGGCGAGATCAAGGACTATACATACAATCCTGCAGAGGTACACTCATGCAAGTCGGAAGGTATGGTCTATTTCAAGGGTTATGAAAGGAAGAACGGCGATGTCGGAATCCGTAACGAGATATGGATTGTCCCTACAGTAGGCTGTGTGAACGGGGTGGCAAACGAACTTGTCAAGCTGTTCAACGAAAAGACAGCTGGTGATAAAGCCGACAATTTTGACGGTATCCATGCCTATACACACAACTGGGGCTGCTCGCAGCTGTCGGAAGACCACGAGAATACACGCAAGATACTGCGCGATATGGTTCTTCATCCTAATGCGGGAGGCGTGTTGGTATTGGGACTCGGATGCGAGAATAATCAGGTTTCTGCTTTCAGAACAATGCTAGGCGAGTATGACAGTGAGCGTGTGAAATTCCTCGAATGTCAGAAAGTGGAGGATGAGATCGCTGCAGGTATGGAAATCCTTATGGGCCTCTATGAGAATGTAAAGAAAGACGTAAGAACAGAACAGCCAGTATCAAAACTGAGAATAGGTCTTAAATGTGGTGGCTCAGATGGCTTCTCAGGTATCACAGCCAATCCGTTGCTAGGTCTGTTCTCCGACCGTCTTGTTTCATACGGCGGTACATGCGTGCTTACAGAAGTGCCTGAGATGTTCGGTGCAGAGACAATCCTCATGGACCGCTGCAAGGACGAGGAAACTTTCCATAAGACAGTCAGTCTGATAAACAACTTCAAGAACTACTTCATAAAGAACGACCAGGTGATATATGAAAATCCGTCACCGGGCAACAAGGCTGGAGGTATCTCTACTCTTGAAGAGAAATCTCTAGGCTGTACACAGAAATCAGGCTCCAGTGCAGTGATTGACGTGCTGGAATACGGTGACCGTATCTCGGCTCACGGACTTAACCTTCTGAGCGCTCCGGGTAATGACCTCGTTGCAAGTACGGCACTTGCTTCCGCCGGCTGCCATATGGTACTTTTCACTACAGGTCGCGGAACGCCATTCGGAACATTCGTGCCAACGGCAAAGATTTCTACCAACTCAAACCTCTATAACCGCAAGACACGCTGGATGGACTTCAATGCAGGTGTTTTGGTGGAAGGCAAGAGCAAGGAAGAGGTGCTTGACGAGTTCTTCAACTTTGTCATATCGGCCTGCTCCGGTTCATATGTAAAGAACGAGATAAACAATTACCGTGAGATATCCATATTCAAGACCGGTGTAATACTTTAATATTGAGTTGTCAGTTTTTAGTTGACAAGTGGACAAGTTGACGAGTTGACAAGGTTGCCATTTGGATGCTAGTCTAACAACTAATAACTAACAACCAACAACTAATAACTGATAACCAATTCTTAATTTTTAATTTTTAATTCTTAATTGACATAAATGAACAATAATAAAATGACCAATTACCGCTGGTATGTATGTGCGATGCTGTTCTTTGCAACCACGGTAAACTATCTTGACCGTCAGGTTCTTTCTCTTACATGGAAAGACTTCATCTCTCCTGAATTCGGCTGGACTGACGTTCATTACGGTACCATCACCGGATGCTTCTCCTTTGTATATTCCATCGCGATGTTCTTTGCGGGAAGGACAGTCGATTATCTTGGAATCAAGAAAGGCTATTCATGGGCCATCGCCCTCTGGTCTCTCGGTGCCTGTCTTCATGCATTTTGCGGTATCGCTACTGCCGGAATAGTGCTTGACAGCTGGACCATGACATTTGCAGGAGCGCGTGAACATATAGAAATAGCCCGCAATGCCGGTACCGCGATGATGGGTATATCCACCGTGAGCATGTGGCTTTTCCTTATAGCAAGATGTATTCTTGCAGCCGGTGAGGCAGGAAACTTCCCTTGTGCCAACAAGACCATTTCCGCCTATTTCCCTCAGAAAGACCGTGCCTTTGCCACCAGCCTTTTCAATTCAGGCTCACAGATAGGAGCTATGCTCGCTCCGTTTACAATTCCTGTGATAGCCCGTTTCTGGGGATGGGAAATGTCATTCCTCATTATCGGTCTCCTCGGTTTCGTATGGCTGGGTATATGGCTCAAGACATACGAGGCACCGGACAACAATAAGCGTATGAACAAGCTTGAACTTGACTATATACGTCAGGATGAGAATAAGGCGGAGAATGAGACAAAACCGACAGAAGAGCCGAAGGAAAAGGTAAATATCTTCAAGTATTTCGCCTATCGTCATACATGGGCTATATTTGCTTCACGTTTCCTTCCTGAAGGCGTATGGTGGTTCTTCCTGTTCTGGGCACCTGCGTATGTGAAAGATATCTATGGCTACAGCTCAGACTCTTTCATGGGTATGTTGCTGATATTCACATTGTATCTCATCACCATGCTCTCAATCGTCGGAGGATATCTTCCTACGTTCCTTGTGAACAAGAAAGGACTTACTCCGTTCGGCGGCCGTATATCATCAATGTTCGTTTATTCGCTATTCCCTCTGTTGGGTATAGTTGCACCATTCCTTGGAGTACATTCATGCTGGTATCCTATAATCATCATCGGTATCATCGGTGCCGCACACCAGAGCTGGAGCGCAAACGCATATTCTCTTGTAAGCGACCTCTTCCCTAAATCGGTAGTTGCCACACTTACAGGCCTTGCCGGTATGGTCGGTGGTCTTGGAAGCTTCCTTTTCAACCAGGGTTCAGGTATCCTGTTCACATATTCACGCGAGAGCAATATGTCTTTCCTCGGTTTCGAAGGAATCCAGGCAGGCTATATGATAGTATTCCTTGTAGCATCAGTAGCTTATATATTAAGCTGGTTTGCAGTCAAGAGTTTGACATCAGACGTTAAGAAATAACCAAAAACATACTAATTATGAGAAATTTTATGGATGAAGACTTCCTGTTGTATTCGGACACAGCGAAGTATCTGTATCACAATTTTGCAAAACATAATCCGATAATCGACTATCACTGCCACCTTGAACCAAAGAAGATAGCGGATGACTATAAATTCTCTTCAATCACGGAAATCTGGCTTGGCGGCGACCACTACAAGTGGAGAGCCATGAGAACAAACGGAGTGGATGAGGAATATATCACAGGAAAGTCAACTTCAGACTGGGAGAAGTTCGAAAAATGGGCTGAGACAATCCCTTACACAATGAGAAACCCTCTTTACCACTGGAGTCATCTTGAACTGAAGACAGCCTTCGGTATCGACAAGCTTCTTTCTCCGAAGACAGCACGTGAGATATTCGACGAATGTAACGCAAAACTTGCAACTCCTGACTATACAGCCCGCAAGTTCATGGAACGCTACAATGTAGAGACAGTATGTACTACAGACGATCCTGTAGATACATTGGAATATCACAAGACAATAGCTGAAAGCGGTTTCAAGGTAAAGGTTCTTCCTACATGGCGTCCGGATAAGGCTATGGCAGTTGAGAATGCGGCAAACTTCCGCAGCTATGTTGAGAAACTTTCTACGGTTTCTTCAGTATCAATCAGCACATTCAATGACCTGGTTGACGCATTGAAGAACCGTCACGATTTCTTTGCAAGCATGGGCTGCCGTCTGTCTGACCACGGTATCGAAGAATTCTATGCCGAAGACTATACAGATGCCGAAATCAACGCAATCTTCAACAAGGTATATTCAGGCAAGGAACTTACAAACGAGGAAATCCTCAAGTTCAAGTCTGCAATGCTCGTAGTCTTTGCCGAAATGGACAATGAAAAAGGCTGGACACAGCAGTTCCACTACGGAGCTATCCGTAATAACAACACACGTATGTTCGAGAAACTAGGCCCTGATACAGGTTTCGATTCAATCGGTGTGTTCAATACCTCAAAGGCAATGGCCAAGTTCCTTGACCGTCTGAATTCAGCAGACAAGCTGACAAAGACCATCCTTTACAACCTCAATCCGGCAGACAATGAAGTTATAGGTACAATGATCGGTAACTTCCAGCAAGGTCCTGTAGCCGGTAAGATCCAGTTCGGTTCAGGCTGGTGGTTCCTTGACCAGAAGGACGGAATGCAGAAACAGATGAACTGTCTTTCGGTACTTGGATTGCTTAGCCGTTTCGTAGGTATGCTTACAGACTCACGCAGCTTCCTTTCTTATCCACGTCATGAATACTTCCGCCGTATTCTATGTAACCTTATAGGTGAGGATGTAGAGAAGGGAGAATTGCCTGCATCAGAAATAGAATTCCTTGGTCAGATGGTCAATGACATTTCATATAACAACGCAAAGAGATATTTGAATCTTTAATAATATCTCTATATAGAAAATAAATAGATAGAATTACATTAATTAACAATCAGCCAGTAAGTTATCATTAGATGGTTCTTGCTGGCTGTAAGTTTTTTTAAAAAGTATTATGAAAAAGGCATTAACAATAATTTGTCTGATTTTATGTTCTGTGTCTTCAATATTTGCGGCACAGCAATATAAAGACAGTATAGTTGTGGCAAGGGACGGGACTGGGGATTACCGTACAATTAATGAAGCTCTGGAAGGGATAAGGGCTTTTATGGATTACAAGGTAAAAGTCTTTATAAAGAAAGGTATATATAAGGAGAAAATTGTTGTTCCGGCGTGGCTACAGAATGTTGAGTTTATAGGTGAGGATGTCTGTAATACTGTTATAACATATGACGATCATGCTAATATCAATAAAATGGGGACATTCAGAACTTATACACTTAAAGTGGAAGGTACAATGTTGACTTTCAGAAATCTTACTATAGAGAATAATGCTGCACAGTTGGGCCAAGCTGTTGCCTTGCATACGGAGGGAGATAAATTGAGATTCTTCAATTGCCGGTTCCTGGGAAATCAGGATACGGTCTATACCGGTCGTGCAAACTCACGTCTGTATTTCAAGGATTGCTATATTGAGGGTACGACAGATTTTATTTTCGGCCCATCAACAGCCTTGTTTTTGGATTGTATAATTCATAGTAAGAGAAATTCCTATATAACGGCAGCTTCAACTCCTAAGGATGTAAAGGTTGGATATGTCTTTAAAAATTGCAGATTGACAGCTGACGCTAATGTGACTAAAGTATATTTGGGACGTCCATGGCGTCCGTATGCTGCAACGGTGTTTATCGGTTGCGAAATGGGGAAACATATCCGTCCGGCAGGATGGGACAACTGGAGAAATCCGGATAATGAAAAGACCGCCAGGTATGCCGAATTTGGTAATACCGGTGACGGCTCTTCTACTGAAGGGCGTGTAAAATGGTCTGGTAAGCTGAAAAAGGATGAGGCCGGATTGTATGATGATTTTTCATATATGTATTCTGTTTCAGATTCATGGAATCCTTCTGAAAACTGAAAGAATAGTCCACAGACAGTTTTGTAATTCGCCGTCTGTGGACTGTTTTTTATTTGTTCTGCCCTTTCTGATCTCTATATTCCGATGGGGTCATTCCCATTTTCTGTTTGAAGCATTTGCTGAAATATCTTGGATCGTTTATTCCAACCATGTATGCTATTTGTGTGATGGAGTATTCTCCAGACTCTATCAGCTTGATTGCTTTGTTTATTCTTACTTCTTTAATGAATTCTACAGGAGCAAGGCCGGTAAGTGTCTTCAGCTTCTTGAAGAAAACGGATCGGCTTACCGCCATCTCTTTTACAAGATCGTCCACAACCAATTCGCTGTTGTCTATTCTGCTTTCCATCAGTTCCAACAGCTTGTCCATGAATTTTCTGTCGCTTGGGGACATGTCAGGAACTTGCGACTCATTATCTTCTGTCTTGTTGTCCGTGTTCAGACTTTGATCCAATAATCTTTCTCTGTATGCTTGCTGGATCTTCAGTTTCCTTTGCAGGATGTTTTTAACCCTCGCTTTAAGGTAAGTGGCGCTGAAAGGTTTTGTTATATAGTCGTCTGCTCCGTATTCCAACCCTTCAAGCTTGCTTTCAATAGCGGTTTTTGCTGTCAGTAGGATTAGAGGTATATGGCTGGTCGTTATTTCGCCTCTTAGTTCCTGCATCATCTGGAAACCGTCCTTTACAGGCATCATTACATCGCTTATGATGATGTCAGGTACATATTTTAATGCTTTTTCCTTTCCTTCTTCACCATTTGCGGCTTCTATAACATGGTAGTCTGCAGTAAATATGTTATGTAGAAATTGTCTCAACTCGGAGTTGTCTTCTACGATAAGCATAATGTCTTTGTTCGTATCGATCTCTTCATCTTCTTTTGTAACTTCATTATTACATTCTGCAACGGTGTATTCTGTGCCTGATGCATAATCCATGTCATTCTGCAAGAATTCTACTTTGTTGTCGTAATGTTCTTTGCCTTTCTTGAAATCGATTTTGAAGCAGCTTCCTTCGTTTGGCTTGCTTGTTACTGTGATTTCTGCTTTATGCATATCTACAAAGTCTTTAACCAGTGAAAGGCCTATTCCGGTACTCAATTGTGATGTTCCTTTTGTCTCAACATGGTTTTCAAAACGTACAAACAGTTTCTTTTTCTTATTTTCGGTTATTCCTACTCCTTTGTCTATAACAGAAATAGCTACAGTATCTTCGTTTTCGTGTATAGTTATTTTTATAGATTTTCCGTCTGGAGTATATTTGAATGCGTTTGAAAGAAGGTTATATATTATCTTCTCATATTTGTCGGCATCAACCCATAAATAGATTGAGCTCTTGTTTGTTTCAATGTCGTATGATATGTTGCGTTCTTTTGCTACTGCCTCGAAGTATTCCATCACTTTGCGGGTGAAAGAGACTACTTCAAGTAATTGTACCTGCATCTTCATTTTCTTGTTTTGTATTTTCCTGAAATCAAGAATCTGGTTTACAAGTCTGAGCATACGGTTTGCATTACGTTCCACCACGGAAAGTTGTTCACGAATTCCGCCTGGAAGATCTTTTTCTTCAAGGATATTCTCAAGTGGAGCAGTGATGAGTGTCAACGGAGTTCTGAGCTCATGGGATATGTCTGTAAAGAATCTCAGCTTCAGGTCTGTAAGCTGGTGTTCCATCACTACTTTATGTTTCAGTCGGTATATGGTTGATAGAATATATACAGCAGTGAACACTATCAACAGTAGTACAAATACGTATATGAGATATGCCAATGGTGTCTCCCAAAATGATGGCAGAATCCTTATATTAAGATTTCGTGTATTGTCAATCCATACGCCATCGGAGTTCGTTGAGCGTACTTTGAATACATAATCGCCTTTCGGCAAATTAGTGTATGTGGCCATTCTCTGTTTGCCTACATAGTTCCAGTTCTTTTCAAATCCGTCTAATATGTATGCATATTGAATGTCCGAAGGGGTAGTGTAGTCCAATGCTGCAAATTGTATAGTGAATATGTTTTCTTTGTGTGAGAGTGTAAGACGTTCTATATCATCTATTGTACATTCTTTTAACGGAGCTGTTCCCGGAACTACTGTGTTGTTGGCAAGCAGTAATTGTGTGAATATAACCGGTGGCTCATATATACTTTTCTTTATAGAGTCAGGATTGAAATAGAAGATACCTTGATTTGTTCCAAATACCATGTCTCCATTTGACAAGTATTCGGATGATGCTTCACTGAAACGTATCTTGAAGTTCCTATGTCTGTCCTGGAAATTTTCAAAACGTTCGTCCTCCGGATTGAATTTTGTAAGTCCGTTTTCTGTACTTATCCATAACAGCCCGTTCTTGTCTTCCTGGATAGACAGTAGTATGTCTGATGGGAGTCCATCCTTAACCGTATATGTCTTGAAACTTACTTTGCCATCTTGACTTATACTGTTAAGTCTGTTAAGGCCTCCTCCGAATGTGGCAATATATAATTCTCCGTTATGTGTAGGAGTTATCCAGTGTACATCATTATTGCTTAATGTAGTAGGATCGTCCGGTGAACGCATATAATGGTGGAACACGGCTTCTGATGGATTTTCGAAGTCGAGTTCTGTCATAACCAATCCTCCAGTGGTGGCTATCCATAGCCTGTTTTTTTCATCGGCAGTTATGTATCTTACTTTATTGCATTCTTTTATAGGAAATCCTTTAAGTATGTTTCGATGATTGATAAATACAGTTTCACCTTTCTCGTTCTTAGTGATATAGTTTATGCCGTTTGAGAATGTTGCAATCCATATTCTTCCCGAATTATCTTCGTATATGCAATAAACGTTATTGTCTGACAGACTGTAAATGTCATCAGGATTATATTGGTAGCGTGTAAGACGGAACTGCATTGCATCGGCGGTCGGTTCTGCCTTTATCAACCCGGCACCTTTAGTAGCCAGCCACATTATTCCTTTGCTGTCGCGCATCATGTAATAGACATTTCCTAATAATGGAGCTCCTGATTGGGATATTCGGCCTGTTTCTGTCATGTATCCTATTTCGCTGTATTTATTGTCATAAACCTTCAGCATTCCATCTTTGAGTCCTACCCAAAGGTTACCGTTGTACTCCTGATATGCCCTTACTTCATTGCTTAATGTTTCATAGTGGGATTCTACCGGACGTTTAATTCTGAAATGTTCGGTTCTGAATGTTACTTTTTCAAGTCCCTTGGAGTGTGTACACATCCATAAGTTACCCTGCCTGTCAGAAAAAGCGCTGTGTATTTTATTTGAAAAGTGCCATTTCCCGCCATTCATGCTGTTATAGAATGGTACCAGACTATTTTTCTCTCTGTCAAAATATGAGAATCCTCCACCGTATGGGTGTACCCATAGAGACCCGAATATATCTTCGTGTATATGGAATGCCGGTCTGGATCTGTCGGTATTTGTAGGTTCAGCATATACCTTTTCTATTTTGATTTTATTGGTATATGGATTATAGTGTGCAACTTCTCCGGTCACATTTTGCTCAAACCATACTTCGTCAGCAGTATCTTTATATATATCGTCAATGCTTGCATCGGGAAGCATGTTTGGCTTGAAATGTTCGTAAGTATCGTTTTTTATGTCATATACGAAAAAGCCGTCTTTCTTGGAGGCTATAATAAGTTTATCATTTTTCTCTATGTATTTTATACCTGTTATATTTGATTGTACAGGGAGTTTAAGTGGAGTGAAAATATTATTACCTTTATTCAGAATCCAAACGTATCCGTTGTTCGCACCGAAAAACAGCTTGTCTTTGTTCTCTTCAAGTGTGAAGAACTTTTGTTTTCTTACTATGCCGTCTTTGCCTGAACTGTTAAGTTCGAAAAACACTTCAGGATTATTACCCGGTTTATTGAAACATGCGAGTCCGTTGTCCGACAGTACCCATTCATCGTCTCCTATCTGATAGACGTTAAAGACAGATGATACAGGAAAAACTTCGGAACCGGAAGAATAATATTCTGTAGTGATTTTTTTGCTTATTGAGTCTGTTATAATTCTTATTGCTCCTCTATTTTGTGATAGTAACCAGACGTTACCGTTTGGAAGTGTTTTTATTCTTGTTATCGGTATGTGTATTTCTGTATTGTCATAGTCTGGTACACTTTCAAATATTTCAGTACGCGGATCAAAGCGAAAAGCGCGCTCATCGTATGTAAGCATCCAAATGTATCCGTATTTGTCAAGCTCCATACAGTCAACACGATTATTTGTCAGTGCTATTTCATTGTCCAGAAATCCTTTGTAAGTATGGAATGTGTACCCGTCGAACTTGTTTATGCCATTCCATGTTGAGAACCACATATTTCCTTTCTTGTCCTGCAATATATCCATAACCGTGTTTTCGGACAGACCGTCTTCTGAAGAATAATGCGTTATTACGCAGTCTGTTTGCGAATAAACGTTTACTATCTGTAGCAATAAAAGGATAAAAATCGAAAAGTTCTTCATGATGCTGTTTTTGCTTATTTTTATAAACATATTGATATTTTTATATCATTGCAAATATAATGAAAAAATGATTTTTTGGAGTATATTTGCAATGATAACTGGTGATAAAATATGAATATAGTTACTTTATTTTTAGTGTTTTTATTTGTGCTAGGGCATACTAAAGCTCAAAGTACTTCCGATAGGTTTGAGATAAATAAAAATCTGCCGGTTTATTATGATCGGATGAAAAGTCTGTTGACATATCCCATGTCGTGGCAATCGCAGAAAAATAAGGATTTTGATGTTTGGAAGAAACAGGCTCGTGAGATTCTTTTTGAATGTATGGATATTGTTCAGCCTGCTCCTGACGATTATGATATGAAAGTTATAGATAGCGAACAACGGGAGGGCTACAGAGCGTTGAAGATTGAATTCAATATATCCAAGTGGTCAAGAGTTCCTGCTTATCTGCTTGTTCCTGACGGTGAAGGTGTATTCCCTTCTGTGGTTATGCTACATGATCATGGAGCACATTTCCTTATAGGAAAGGAGAAAATGATACGACCTTTTAATGTGGACCGTGAAATCGTGTCTGATGCAGATTTATGGGCATTGAAATGTTATGATGGCAGATATGTTGGTGACTATTTTGCTATGAACGGATATGTGGTATTGTCGGTGGATGCCTTGTTTTGGGGAGATAGAGGTTGTAAGGAAGGTATTGACTATGACCGTCAGCAGGCATTGGCCTCGAATTTCATGCAGATGGGTGCTTCATGGGGAGCTTATATAAATATGGATGATATGAGGAGTGTTGAATTTCTGGCATCTTTGCCTTTCGTTGATAGTGACAGGATAGGATGTCTGGGCTTTTCAATGGGAGCCTACCGTTCTTGGATGCTTAGTTCAATGACTGATATGGTTAAAGTCTCCGCTTCAGTATGTTGGATGAATACCACTGATTGTCTTATGACTGTTGATAATAATCAGAATAAAGGTGGATCGGCTTATTCAATGCTTCTTCCACGTATAAGGAAGTATCTTGATTATCCTCATGTTGCAAGTATTGCATGTCCGAAACCTTCGCTTTTCTTCAATGGCAGTCAAGACAAACTTTTCCCTGTAGAGGGAGTGACGGATGCTTATCGTCAGATGAAAGAGGTTTGGGATAGTGTTGGAGCATCCGATAAGTTGGTCACTAAAATGTGGGATGAGAAACATTTCTTTAATAAGAAAATGCAGGAGGAAGTCTTGGATTTCTTTAATAAATGGTTAAAGCCCTAATGACTTTCGTCTTTGGGCTTTAACTGTTAATGTATTCTCTATTGGGATACCTTTTATTTCAGGTGTTTTTTTATCCATTCCAGATGTCCGCGCTCTGTCTCTTCTGATGTCCAATGTTCATTAATTGGAGTTATAAGCGCTTCTTTATTGCATTCAAGGGTGTTGTAAACTGCATAACTTGTAGTCGGTGGACAGGTGTTGTCGTTGAATCCCCATGTCATGAAAGTGTCAGCCTTTATCAGTCGTGCAAAATTTACCACATCATAATATGACATAGTTTCCAGTTTTTCTTTAGTGTCCATTCCTCTTGTACGGAAGAAATGCGGATATCCTCCTGCACGTCCTGCCATATATCCTGCCATATCGCTTAGTGCAGGATGATTTACTACACATGCTGTCACTCTTTTGTCAAGCCCGGCAGTAATCATGGCAAGTGCTCCGCCTTGGCTGCCACCTTGTACTATGACATTCTTACCGTCCCATTCCGGTAGTGATGTGAGCAGGTCGATACAACGCAGGCATGACAGATATACACGTTTCATGTAATAATTGTCTTTATTGTCCAGTCCGTTTGTAAGGTATCCGTTTTCTTTACCGTTGAAAGCATTGCTTATCTCCTTAAATTGCTCTTCGCTCATGGTAGGATTAAGTCCATGTATTTCGAATTCCAGACGGATAAATCCTTCTTCGGCATAATATTTGTGTCTGAGAGGCTCCTTTATTGTTTTGATTCCTGCTCCTGGAGGAGACAATACAACCGGACAGCTTTCTGGTTTTGCATTTTTGGGATAAAAGAGATAGCCGTAAACAGCTTGTCCTCTGTTGTTGAGCTGCAGCTTTATAAGATAGCAGTCTATCTTCTCAGTACAATATTCTTCTGCCTTTTCTTTGGTGTATTTCAGTGGAAATTCTGATGCTTCTTTGATGTTGTTCTTCCAAAAATCCATGAAACCATTGGGCATTTTAGTATAAGGCTTTATTTTATCCGGAGAAAATCCGACTTTTACGTGATGGCTGTATTTTCTTCCGTTTATCATTACACTGAATATACAGTCGCGGAATCCCGGTTTATCCAATGTGCCTATATTTATTTCAGCCTTACCGTTCTTCAATGTTATGCTTCCCGTTTTGTCGGATGGCATAAGTTCGCTTCCCGTCTCATAGTTTACAGTTATTCCATCCTGTGGAATTCCATATTTGAAAAGGCTGATTTTTATTTTTGCCTTTTCGCCTGTACGGTATATCCAGTCCGGATGATCAGGTTCTGTAACCCATAGCAGATCACTTCTGTAAGGATAATTTTCTGCCATGGACAGAATGACCATTATACAAACTGTTATTGTAAGTAATATTCTGTTTCTCATTTAATTATCTCTTGATGTTTAATAATGCATTACCATTCTTTGAAGGATTCCAACCATCGTTTCCGGATAAAACTTCTTCAATGCTGTAGCCCTCAGTATTTTTCAACTGTTTTGAATAAGCGACACGTTTTCCAGGGTTGGCTCCTTCTCCTTTGCTCTTGTATTCAGCATAAAAAACAGTTTTTTCGTTATTCTTGTTTCTCCAGTTGTCCCATCCTTCAGGAAGGATATGCTTGCCCATATTGCATTGTATAAATACTGCTTGTGCATATGGTCGCCAAGGACGTGACAAATATACTTTGTCCACATCAGAGTTGGCTGTTATCTCACAATTATAGAACACATATCCGTATTTCTGTCCTTTGTCAGTTGACGGAGCAGTGATGTATCCGTTTCCTATGCTGTGTATATGACAACGGTTGAATACTGCAGTTGACCATCCGAATATGAAGTCAACTGTCCCTTCGATATAACATTCGTCATAGTACTGTCTGCATCCTTTCCCATAGGTATATAATGTGTCTTGAAAACCTAGGAATCTGCATTTCTTGAAATATGCCCTGTCTGCACTTACGAAACATGCTACAGCCTGTCCTACAGGTCCTGACGTGTTTTCGAATGTAATGTTTTCAGCATAAAAGTCAGGTGCGTATATATAGCAGGATGATGATCCTGAAGTGCCTTTGTTTTCTCCGAAGATGTTAGGCTTGCTTGCATAGTCATCATAAGTTATTTTTACTTCGCCTTGACCTATAAGAGATACAGCATTCTTACTTGCCGGTATTATGACTTTCTCTTTGTATGAGCCTTCTTTTATCAGAATTGTTGTTCTTGCGTTCTTTCTGTAGTCAGGTACCGCATTAATAGCTTCCTGCACAGTGAAAAAGTCACCGGACCCGTCTTTGGCTACTACTAAATCATAGTGGCGTACGTACTGTTGTAGTTCGGGTATTGCTTCGGCTACAGCTTTTACAGCCATTTCTGCTATAACAGAAGCTCCATGTACATTCAAATGTGTATTGTCTTCTCTACCATTTGGTAATGCAGGCACTGTTTTAGGTTCAACCCACAGATACAGTTCCTTTGATTTCTGAGGTCCCATACCTTCCACCAACTTGTGAGTAAGGCTGTTTAAATCAATGAAAGTAACATTGAGTTCTTTTGCGACATTCTTAGGCGAAATCAGATAAGCTCCGTGTGTATCTATAAGTGTCGCTCCTTCTTCAATGCTGTCTTTGGGTGCTTTGGGATCAATTCCGTTGCGTATATCGTCCTGCTTTATAGCATTAGCTACAGCATTTCCATCAGCTTTACCGAAGTTACGGCGCACAATTGAGTTGAAAAGAACAGGAATACCTCCCTTTGCTCTCGTATCTTCTACAAATTTTTTGAGATTTGCGTCAAATGTTGTTCCAGGATCGGTATGACGGTTCGGATCGTCTTTTTCATCATTATGACCGAACTGAATGAATACATAATCGCCTTTTTGTATTTTTGAGAGAACAGCATCCCATCTGCCTTCATTGATAAAACTCTTTGAGCTTCTTCCGTTTACGGCATGGTTGTCTATGGTAATATCATCTGTAAAATATCTTGAAAGCATTTGTCCCCAACCTCTTTCCGGATTTCCTCCTTCAAGTTTTTTGTTAGCCATTGTTGAGTCACCTATGGTGAATATTGTAATATTCCGTTTGGCAGGTGTAAATGCTGTTAGGACAAACAGAAGTCCTAACAGAAGTGTAATCTTGTTTTTCATATTATTTCCCGATTAATTATTTTACGATTTTTCTTACTTCCTGCAAACGTTCCCATTCAAGGCTTGCCATGATGAACGGACCTACAGCCTTAGGGTCATTGTCTCTGATCTGTTCGTTTATATAGTAGTCATAATCCCCCATGCGGTAATTTTTGCCTCCCAATCCTGCTACGGCACATGCTTTGGTAATGCTTATCATTCCTTTATCGTCGGTAGTGATAAAGTGTTCCAAAACGCCTTTATATCCTTTTTCCGCTACAGCAAGATAAGATGGATCAACATATCCTTTGCGTACAGCCTTGAACAGTGTATATACGAACATAACCGAACATGATGATTCCAGATAGTTTCCTTCATCTCCGCTTCTGTCAAGAACCTGATACCACAATCCGGTTTTTTCGTCCTGGAGTCTTTTTATCTGTTGTGCTACTTTATTAAGAGTTATTATCATGGAATCTCTTCCAGCCTCGTGCTGAGGAATAAATTCCAGTGCATCAACGAATGCCATTGCATACCATCCAAGTGCTCGTCCCCAGCTGTGTTGTGACTGTCCTGTCACAGGGTCTGCCCATTTCTCTTTTCTGCTTACATCGCAAGCATGCTTATATAAATCGGTTTTAGGATCGTATGTGTGGCGTGCGGCCATCAGGAACTGGTTGATGATATCCTGATAAGCCCCGACTTCATTGTTTCTGAACGCATATTCGGCATAGAAAGGAGCTCCCATGTAAATACCATCCAACCATACTTGATTAGGATAGATCTTTTTGTGCCAGAAACCGCCGTCTTCGTTTCTCGGATGGTCTTCAAACTGGCTTCTCATAAGGGCTAGTGCCTTTTTATATTTCTCGTCTTTGGTCTGTTCATATATGCGGAAAAGGAATTTGCCTGAGTTTACACGATCAAGGCTGAATTCCTCGCGTTTGTACATTTTGATTGTACCGTCGGCATTAACCATAGTGTCGGCGTATGCAAGTGCATACTCATATATTTTGTCATCACCGTATCGGTCATAAACATCAAGCATAGCCTGCAATTCAAGTCCGTGACAATAGTCCCATTTCAGTTTAGGCTGGAAGTCAAGTTGCCACGATTCCGGCCATCTTGCCATCTCCGATTCTACCATTCTTACAGACCATGGCTTATCCGGTGTTTCGTTTGGTTGTTGTACTTGCGATTGTGTGTTTTGTGAACAAGCTGTACTGATTAATGCAATTCCTACAAATGCCAATGTGTTTATTAGTTTATTTTTCATGGAACAAATTAATTTTAAAGTTTATATTGGCAAAAGTAGGAACATCTGCATAAATCAATGTGTAGTTTTCATCATAAAAGGTATATTTTTTGGTTTTTATATGGATTTATTTTGCCCAAAACAATTTTGTGTAGTATGTATCTTCGTTTTGCACATCCTTGTAATAAGGGTTGTAGTCCATTTCTGTTGTAGGATATTTCCATCTGTCAGGAACATTTGGTATTGTACCTGCCACTTCCGGGAATACAAGTCCTGAAGGATATCCTGTACGTCTGAGGTCGCTCCATGCTTCTCTGCTGGCAGTAATTGCGAAATGTAACCACTTCTGTGTGATGATGGCATCCTGCTTGTTTTCGTATTTTGTATATGACCATCTTGACTCTGCAAAAGAGTTTATTTCTTCTTCTGTCGGTGCGTCATATTGTCTGGAATTCTCACCAGTGCTGATTGAGTCGTAATAATAATAGAGGCTTATTGACTGGCTGACGGCTTTGATGAATTCTTCTTTTGCCTTGTTTTCGTCTGCCGTTACACCATATCCCATAAGATAAGCTTCAGCTTTCAAGAAATGGATTTCCGGAGATGTCATAATGAGCATATCGAATTTATCGTTTTCCCAAAAGAATCCTTTCTGTGTAATTTGTGAGAAACCGGTATTGCCATAGGCGTCGGTGGCCTGCGAGTTGTAATATTCGGTAGCTTCATCTGCTACAGTAAGATCCGTACCTAAGTATCTGCCTTCATCTTTGGCTCCCGTATATTTATTTGTTATGCTGATTGGATTATAATACAGAAGAATTCTAGGATCGTCAGTTCCTTTTACATATACACCGGTATTAGGATTTTCCTTGTTGTCCATATTATAGTTGCCGTTGCTGAGCATTCTGTTTATTACCGCTCCTGAAGCCTGTCTGTTTGTTACCCAGTCGCCCAGTCCTTGCCCTGCTGTAAAATTCAACTGGCCGGATTTCTGGTTTACGATGAATATATTATTACTCTGTTCGTCTATCAATGGATATGTTTCAGGATTTTCCAGTATTTCTTTCACTGCTGCTTTACCTGTTTCTGCCAGTTCGCCCTGTGAGGATACTCTCACTGCCAGACGCAATCGGAGACTGTTGGCGTATCTTTCCCATTTGTCAATATCTCCATTGTTGATGAAATCCTGTGTAGTGAAATTTCTTGGGATAGTGACAGTACGGAATTTTGGTGCTATCTCTTTCAGCTCATCCAAGATCGTTTTGTATATATCTTCAGCCTTGTCGTATGGTGCATACGATTTTTCTACATCATTGGTAAGCGGGAGAGTACATGCCTTGCTGAACGGCATATCTCCGAAAATATCAACCGTAGCGGAAAAATAGTCGTATAACTGTACTTTTGCAGCTAGCATGAATGCTTCATCCTGTAACTTCTGTGTTTCATTCTCGGCATTGTAGAGTTCTTCCATTTTCCTGTATTGTGTAAGTGCCGAATACAGATTGTCCCACTGGCTGTCGATATATGGGATATATCCAGGGGTGTACATGCTGCTTGAGTAAGTGTATCCGAATGTTTGGGCATACTTGCCTACAAACTGAGAGTCGAAGCCGAAATATCTGTTGTAAGTATGTGTGTCGTAATCCTTGGATTTTTGGAATACTCCTACCATGAGATTACTTATGCTTACTGTGGTAACTTTCGATGGGTCCTGATATTTACTGTCAAAATCTTCCTCAGTGCATCCTGTTGAAGCTAAAGCCAGTGTAAGAGATGTGATATATAATATTTTTTTCATGTCTGTAAATCTATAATGTTAAAAACTTGCTCTTATTGCAAAACCGAAACTGCGTGTGGCTGCAGTAGATGTTCCTACAATAGCCTGACTTGACCATGATGTGCCTACTGATGATTCAGCATCGTAATTTTTTAAAGCCTTGTAGAAGTAGAACAGGTTCCTGCCGAATACAGAAACTGTAAGATTGGTCATACCTATCTTCTGAATAGCTTTTGAAGGTATACGATAACTGAGGTTCAGTTCGCGAAGTTTTACATACGTATTGTCAAATACAGAGTTGGCATATGTCAATTGTTCAGAATTAGTACCCCAGTTATAAGTCATATTGTAATAATATCCGGCTGGGATAATTCTGTTATTAGGCTCTCCTGTTGAAGCCACTACGCCAGGAAGAATTAATCCGTCGTGATAAATGTACTCTCCGTTTGGTCCGGCTGTGGTCGTCGGGTCAACCTGTACCGGTACTCCACCACTATTATTGTTGTTAGGATAATAGTATGAAAGTCCTCCATGTTCGGTGTCACGATATTTTAGTGATTCAGGTGTCAAACCAAGACCTGTGGCATACTGGTTCATTTCGTTTATTACGTCACCTCCAATTCTGAAATCGATACTGAAATCAAGTGAGAAATTCTTGTATGAGAATGAGTTGTATAATCCTCCAACTCCGTCCGGATTAATGTTTCCTACCTTTTTCAGCTCTGTCTGATTCAGATATAATCCGTTGTCAGATACCAGGAACTCGCTGTTCTCGTTTACTTGTGGCACCTGAGTATAAATATCACCCATAGGTTGTCCTGCTACAGCCTGTATTTTTGCACCGCTTCCACCCAGGTTTGATATTTCCAGATATGGAACACCGTCTGCAAGTTTTATTACTTTATTTCTATAAACTCCGTATGTAGCAGTAAGATCCCATCTGAAATCTTTTGTAAGTACAGGTGTGGCAGACAATGCAATGTCCCATCCGTTGTTTGCCACTTCACCTACATTCATTAGTACATATTTAGCTCCTGAACTTGAAGGTTGTGGTGTAGAGAGGATCTGATCTTTTACTATGTTGTTATAGTATGATACGTCTATTCCGAGACGGTTGTTTAAGAACTTGCTTTCAAATCCAATTTCGTATTCATATTTTTTCTCTGGTCTGATATTCTCATTACCTATAGATGTAGGAATGGTATTCCAGGTAAATCCGTTGTCAGAACCTTGTTCATAAACAATGTTTGCCGCGTATGTTTCCGGTGAGTTACCGACGATACCATATGGTGCAGGCTTCACCGGAGTTCCGACTTGACACCGAATCATTGAACAGTATCTATGTCCGTAATGATTCTGGCGAGATGAGTCCTATTAGCCAATATCTGAAACTGACACGTGTATATGGTTCTGAAGTACTGACACGTTTTAACCTGTTCTCTGCCATACAGGTAAATGGTGCCGCTGCATCTGGATATAGCTCTGGTCAGGCAATCAAGGCTGTTCAGGAGGTTGCTGCACAGACATTGCCTACAGGATACGGATTTGAGTTTGGTGGAATGTCGCGTGAAGAGTCAAATACAGGAAACACCACTACTTTGGTATTTGTCATTTGTGTTGTTTTCATCTATCTCATTCTTTGTGCATTGTATGAAAGTCTGTTTGTTCCTCTTGCGGTCATACTCTCTGTGCCGTTCGGACTGGCGGGCAGCTTCCTGTTTGCAAAGATGTACGGACTTGAAAACAATATATACTTGCAGACAGGTCTGATTATGCTTATCGGTCTTCTTTCAAAAACAGCGATATTGCTTACAGAGTATGCTTCCGAGCGCCGTCGTCATGGTATGACTATAATGCAGGCTGCGGTTTCTGCGGCACAGGTACGTTTGCGCCCAATTCTGATGACTTCGCTTACTATGATATTCGGTATGCTCCCGCTTATGTTCGCTACGGGTGTAGGTGCCAATGGAAATATATCTATTGGTGTAGGAACGGTAGGAGGTATGTTGATCGGTACGATTGCATTGCTGTTTATTGTGCCCCCATTGTTTATGGTGTTCCAGTATCTGCAGGAAAAGTTTATGCCTGAACGCCAGTTACCAAAGATTGAGAAAAAATAACATCAAAGAATAAAGTGTATGATAAGAAATATAATAATCGTTTCAGCAGTTTCCATTGCGATGAGCGGATGCCATATATATCGTGCATACGAGCGTCCGGATGTTACGTCGGTAGTCGATAGCATTTACCGTCAGCCTGTAGCTGTCGATGATACCGTTTCGTTGGCTTCTTTGTCTTGGGAACAGCTTTTTACGGACGCTAATCTGCAAGAGTTAATAAGGTACGGTCTTGATAATAATACTGATTTAAGTGTTGCCAGGCTGAAAGTGGAAGAAGCAGAAGCACTTCTTATGACTTCAAGGCTGTCATATCTGCCTTCAATAACATTGTCGCCTGAGGGTACAATAACAAGCGTTGGCGGTGGAGAAGCTTCAAAGAAATATAATATTGCGGCATCTGCAGATTGGGAGATAGACCTCTTTGGCAAATTGCTCAATGCCAAACGTGGTGCACAGGCCGCTTTGGAGCAAAGCGATGCTTATCGTCAGGCTGTACAGACCCAACTGGTGGCTACAATAGCCAACAGCTATTACACGCTGCTTGTTCTTGACGAACAATTAAAGATAACTCAGGAAACAGCAGAGACATGGACTGAGAGTTTGCGTACGATGAAGGCATTAAAACGTGCCGGACAGGCAACGGAGATGGCTGTTGCACAGACGGAGGCAGCAAAACTGTCTGTAGATGCTTCTGTATTGTCGATACAGCGTCAGATATCGGAAATGGAAAATTCTCTGTCAGCCCTGTTGGGAAAAGCTCCACAGGCTATAGTACGTGGAACATTAAGCGAGCAGATATTTCCTGATTCACTGTCAACGGGTGTTCCTTTGCAATTGTTAAGCCGTCGTCCTGACGTGCGTCAAAGCGAAGCACAGTTGGCTGTGGCATATTACGCTACGAATTCTGCACGTTCGGCATTTTATCCGAGTATAACATTGGGAGGTTCGGCAGGATGGACAAACTCCGCCGGTGCGGTTGTAGCCAATCCGGGTCAATGGCTGTTGACAGCCGTCGGTTCATTGGTACAACCTATATTCAATAAAGGCAAGAACATTGCGAACCTGAAAATAGCGAAAGCGCAGCAGGAGGAGGCATTATTGATGTTCAGACAAAGTCTGCTTGATGCCGGAACAGAAGTCAATGACGCTTTAGTACAATGGCAGACAGCAAAAGAACGGATTATATTGGATGAACAGCAGGCTGCGTCACTGAAATCTGCTTTAAAGAGTTCCGAGCTGTTAATGAAATACAGCTCTCAGAATTATCTGGAAGTTATAACAGCCAGACAGTCACTTCTGCAGGCTGAACTGAATACGGTTACAGACCGTTTTGATGAGATTCAGGGAGTAATAAATCTCTATCATGCCTTGGGCGGTGGATACTGATTATAAACAATAAGAGCCGGATTGTTACTGTCCGGCTCTTATTGCTTATAATGCTTTTTGTTATACATATTCATCTCCGAATTTCATTTCCACATCATTCACAAATTTGCGTATGGAGTTCTGGTCGTCTTTCTTGCATATCAAAAGAACATTGTCATGTTCCGCAATCAGATATCCTTCCAGACCTTCGGCTACTACCAGTTTGCCTTTTGGCATCAGGACGATGTTTTCATTGCAATCGTATAAGAGTGAATTGCTGTTTAAAATGACATTGTGGTTAATGTCTTTAGGTGATGCGTCGTATAATGATTGCCATGTACCTATATCAGCCCATCCGAAATCACACATTTGTACATAAACATTATCTGCTTTTTCCATGATACTGTAATCTATAGAAATATTTGGACATGCAGAGAAATCGGGAGTTTCACATTCTAGTCGTGGACACACCTCTGTCATGTTCTCATGGAAAGCCTTCATAATTGTTGTAACATGCCAGATAAATATTCCGGAGTTCCAATAAAACTCATTGTCTTCCACAAATACTTTTGCAAACTCCAATGCTGGTTTCTCAATGAATGTCTTTACCTTACAGAAATCTCCGTCTCTTTCTTCTTCCTCAATCTGTATGTAGCCATAACCGGTTTCCGGCCTTGTCGGTTTAATACCTATATTAATCAGTCTGCCTGATGTAGCTACATAATCCAACCCTTTTAAAATTGATGACCGGAAACTGTCAATATTCAGTATAAGTTGGTCGGAAGGCATGACTACTATAGTAGCGTCGGGATTTATTTTCTGTATTAGATATGAAGCGTATGCCAGCGAAGGTGCTGTGTTTCTTCTTTCTTCTTCTATTATAATCTGTTCGTCTTTTATTTCAGGAAGAATCTTTTTTACAATATCTTTATAATCAATGAATGTGGAAATATAGATATTCTGTGGTGATATTAATCCTTTGCATCTGTCGAATGTGATACGTAACAAGGTTTCACCTGTGCCGAAGAAATCAAGAAACTGTTTTGGCAATTGTTTCCTGCTGTATGGCCAGAATCTTCTCCCCATTCCACCTGCCATTATTATGCAATAGTAGTTATTGTTCATGGTAATATAATTTGTGTTATTAACTATGCTAAGATACTGATTATTTTAGAAAATCGGACTTTAATAGTTTCTAAATAGTGTTAGACATAAAAAATATTACATTTTCTAGCCGAAAAGTATTGCAGATATGAAAATTATGTTTACCTTTGCAACGCAAAATAAAAATAAGCCCAGATGGCGGAATCGGTAGACGCGCTGGTCTCAAACACCAGTGGAGTAACATCCATCCCGGTTCGACCCCGGGTCTGGGTACAGATTAAAAGGCTAAGTAATGAATTATCAATTACTTAGCCTTTTTACTTGTCTGATTTTTCCCCGCATTTTCCCCACAGACGCAAAAAATATAGTAGTAAATCATTATTTTCTTTGGCTACACAATACAAAAACACTACCTTTGAAAAGAAATAAATCCAATTAAATGAAAGTCAATGGAACAAGGTGTTTGGCAAGAGATTGAACAGTTGTACCAGAAGTTTCAGCAACTTGGTATAAGTGAAGCGGTGGACTATGAAAAGTACTACCTCTATTCTCTTATTACCCATTCTACGGCGTTTTCGCTATTGTAATTAAAATCTATTATTTTTTCTCTCAAGTTTCTTATAAAAAACTTATAATATTATTATTTGGTTACACTTATTTGCTTATTTTTGTAACCCAAATAAGGTAATCTTCAAAATATAAGTTTATGAACAGTATTATAAATTCCGTAAATCTGATTTATTATTCACCAACTGGAACGTCAAGAAAAATAGCTCGTGCCGTAGGTGATGGATTGAAGGTGAACAATCTGACCGAATCGGATATTACGTTGGATAATAATAATATAAAAAGTTTCCCGAATGATTCTCTTACGGTTTTCGTGTCACCCGTTTACGGAGGTCGTATCCCTTCAATATTTTTTGAGCGTTTAGGTACATTGAATGGGAACGGAGCTATGTGTGTAGTAGTGGTGGTGTATGGAAACAGACATTATGATGATGCGTTGCTTGAGCTGAAAAACGAGATGACCAATAGAGGATTCCGTGTATCGGCTGCTGCTTCATTCATAGGCGAACATAGTTTCAGTAGAGAGAATATGCCTGTTGCAGCCGGAAGACCTGATTTCTATGATTTGGGTATGGCCGAGCATTTTGGAAAAGAGGTTATGGATAGAATAACAACAGTTCCTGATTTTGGGGATTTGTTTGTGCCGGGAAATTATCCATATAAGGAAGTAAAACCTAAACAGCCTGCCGCTCCAATAAGTACGGAAGATTGTTGTTCGTGTGGATTGTGTGTTTCTTCTTGTCCGACTCATGCTATATCTTTGGACGCATCGGGAAATGTATGTACAGATATTTATAAATGTACATTATGCTGTGCGTGTGTTAAAGTGTGTCCTCAAGGAGCAAGAATATTTGATACACCGTTTACCAAATTCTTGTATGATAACTTCAGGGAAAGGAAAAATCCTGAGTTCTATTTTTGAATCTAATAGTGTAAGTGATATTGTGGAAAAGAACGTGGTCGCAATAGGTTCCACGTTCTTTTTTTTGTCTTAATAGTTCCTTTCTTTTATCCGTTTTTTAGGTCCTAAAATGTAATTTTCAAAGCGTGCGCACATTCAACTTTAAACGTGCGTCCATTCAACTTTAAACGTGCGTCCATTTTACCTAAAATGTGCGCATGTTTTTTACGATTTGTTTTGCTTGTATTCTTGTAAATTTTTCTTACCTACTAAATAGGATAGGTCATTGTTTTGAGCCAGGTATTTTCTTCATTTGTGAGGTATGGCGAAAGTTTTTCGTAAACCGTTGCATGGTAATTGTTCAGCCATAAGATTTCCTCGTGTGACAACATTTCTTTTATTATCGGATCTTTGGATATAGGGCACAGTGTAAGTTGTTCGAACTTATAGAATGTTCCGAATTCTGTCTCTTTCCCCGGTACTATAAGCATTGTGTTTTCTGTGCGTATTCCATATTGTCCGCTTCTGTATATTCCCGGTTCATTTGTAATTGTCATTCCCGGTTTTAATATGGTTGGTACATTGTTCATTCTTATCTGATGCGGTCCTTCATGGACATTCAGGAAATGTCCCACTCCGTGTCCTGTTCCATGGCCGTAGTTAACTCCTTCTTTCCACATTGCAATTCTTGCCAGTACGTCAAGCTGAGTTCCGCATGTCCCGTCAGGAAATTCTGCCATTGCAAGCTGAATAAATCCTTTTAGGACTAAGGTATAGTCTTTCTTCTGGGCGTCTGATATAGCTCCTAGCGGTATGGTACGTGTTATGTCGGTAGTGCCGTCCAGATATTGTGCGCCGCTGTCAAGGAGTAGAAGGCCTTCCGGTTTGAGAGTTGAAGCGGATTCTTCAGTAGCCTCGTAATGTACTATTGCTCCATGTTCCTGATAGCCGGCAATTGTGTCAAAACTGATTCCCTGGAAGTACTCCATTTCAGAACGGTATTTGTATAGCTGCTTGTCTATGCTTGTTTCTGTCTGGTCGCCGTTTTTTACGGATTTGTCCAGCCACATTAGGAACCTTACCATAGCTATACCGTCGCGTATCATTGCATTGTGGAAGCCGGATATTTCAGTCTTGTTTTTTATCGATTTGAATTCGCATACAGGCGAATTGGTAAGGTTTACAGTGTTTTGTCTTATTGCTGCATTATATATTGCAAAATTTATTGTTGGCGACATCCATATGTTATAGTTATGGCATGACATAATATCGCTTTCTATCTCTTCATAGGCTTTGATGGTTATATTGTACGATGTTAAGTAAGCTTCGACATCCTCCGACAGTTTCTCCTTATTTATATATAATACGGCATAATCTTTTAATATGAGCAGATATGACACAAAAAGAGGGTTGCAATGTATGTCGTTACCGCGCATATTTAGTGTCCATGCAATCTCGTCCAGCGAAGATAAGAGTACAGCTTCATTTTCTTTTAATGAAAGCTTGCTCCTGATTCTTGAAAGTTTGACGTCTGTGTTTTCGCCGGAAAACTTTTCGTCTAGAATGAACGGTTTGTGTGTTAGTATTTCAGGCCTGTTGTTCCATATCAGTTTATACGGGTCTTCTGTCATGACCAGTCTTATCCCTTGGGCTGCTAGATTTTCTTCCAAATCTTTTATAACACTTACTGATGTCGTATAACCGTCAAAACCGACTTTATCTCCCTCTTTCAGAACACTGCATAACCATTCGCTTATTGACGGAGTGCCGGCTATACGTTCCTTGAACAATTTAAGTCCGCTTCCGGCAAGCTGTTCTTCAGCCTGTAAAAAATATCTTGAATCAGTCCATAAGCCTCCGCCGTCTTTTGTTATAACTGCTGTTCCCGCGGAACCGGTGAATCCTGTTATCCATTTTCGTGACTCCCAGTGTGCAGGCACGTATTCGCCTGAATGTGGGTCTGTGCTGAATGTTATATATGCTGATAAGTCATTTCTTTTCATGAATTGCCTTAATGAGGCTATCCTTCCTATAATTATATCTTTCATTAGTATATTGGTTTTAGTAATTATTTGATTTACAAAGATAGTGCTATTTATGTGTTTTGTGGAAAAAATGCGTGGAAAGTTTTGTATATTAAGAAAGTATGTGTAATTTTGCACCGCAATTTTGACTGCGGAAAAATATTTAACAACAACATAATTAATTTTTTAAAAACATGATCGTAGTTCCAGTAAAAGAAGGCGAAAACATTGAAAAAGCGCTGAAAAAATTTAAGAGAAAATTTGAAAAAACAGGTGTTGTAAAAGAACTTAGAAGCAGACAGCAGTTTGATAAACCGTCTGTTTTGAAAAGATTGAAAATGGAACGTGCTATTTACGTTCAGAAATTACATCAGGTAGAAGAATAATAATTTCGCAAAGTTCTTTGAATTATTGAATTCTTTTTCATATATTCGTTGCTGAATTAATAATGCAATGTTTCTATGACAGTAGAGTCTTTTCTTCATTACCTAAGGTATGAACGCAACTATTCTGAGAAGACAATTGTTTCTTATGGAATAGACTTGAAGGAATTTCAAGGGTATTTGAATGGATTAGACAGCGAGTTGAAACTTGAAAACGTTGATTCTGACGTAGTACGAGGATGGGTTGTAAAACTCATGGAAAGTGGAATGTCCGGGGCTTCGGTAAATCGTAAGCTTAGTGCGTTGAGAACTTTCTATAAGTATCTTTTGAAGAAAAAGATGATAACAGTCGATCCGATGTCTATAGTGAAAGGCCCTAAAAGAAAGAAACCTTTGCCAACCTTTGTAAGGGAGGAAGATATGGATAAACTTTTGGATGGTGATCTTTTTGATGATTCGTTTGAAGGTGTTCGTGATAAGCTTATAATGACCATGTTTTATGAAACTGGTATGCGACTTTCCGAATTGATTTCGCTTGATGATGCTGACATAGATTTGTTTTCCAATCTTATCAAAGTAACAGGAAAACGAAATAAACAGAGACTGATACCTTTTGGAGAGAATCTGAAATGTGAAATACAGTCTTATGTGGAGTATAGAAATATTGCTGTAGGCTGCTCGTGTGAAGCTTTTTTCGTGAGAAAAAATGGAAAGAGACTTTATCAGATGTTGGTCTATAAATTGGTGAAGCAAAACCTGTCGAAAGTCGTTGCGTTGAAAAAAAGAAGTCCGCATGTGCTCAGACATTCATTTGCAACAGCGATGCTTAATAATGATGCAGAGCTGGAAGCAGTAAAAGAGTTGTTGGGGCATGAAAGTGTTACGACTACTGAAATATATACTCATACGACTTTTGAAGAATTAAAAAAAGTATATAAACAAGCTCATCCAAGAGCGTAAAGAAAAGGAGGTTTTTATGGAAGTAAGAATTCAATCAATTCATTTCGATGCATCAGAAAAATTGGAGGCTTTTATTCAGAAAAAAGCTGAAAAGCTCGAGAAGTTTTGCGACGATATAAAGAAAGTTGAGGTGTCTCTAAAAGTAGTAAAACCGGAAACAGCAATGAATAAGGAAGCCGGAGTTAGAATCTTGGCTCTAAATTCCGAGTTTTACGCAGAAAAAGTATGCGATACATTCGAAGAAGCTATAGATACATGTATGGATGCTTTGTCGAAACAATTGCAGAAAACAAAAGAAAAACAGCAAATTAAATAAAAAAAATAAGAGTATTTATTTTGTGATTTAAAAATTATATCTAACTTTGCAGCCGCAAACTACCGCTTTGCGGTTGCAAAGTTCTTTTAATAAGCCTCTTTAGCTCAGTTGGCCAGAGCACGTGATTTGTAATCTCGGGGTCGTTGGT
>OGCN01000676.1_pt1 | contig 53225 bp, 49 predicted proteins | sample 1570181 | NCBI WGS metagenome assembly OGCN01 (sample SAMEA4370584, study PRJEB24528) | human gut metagenome | reverse complement strand
AAAAAGACTATGCAATCCAGCGAATTGGAGTCGGGCTTGCCCGACGAAGCTGAGCGAGAGTGCATAGTCTTTTTCTTGCTTGGGGCTGTCATAAACTAAATAGCAATCCTCACATATGGACTTACAATTGTATTCCCCTGCGAATCAACTCCTCCTGTCCCACTAAAGAACCACAAGTACATCTGATCCACCTGATCTTCATCTACGACATAAATCAATGTATAATCCAGTTCTTCTCCTGCTGCAAGTGGGTGCCACAGAGCTTGTTTTAAACGCTGATTTCCATCTGTATAGCACATCTTATCAAAGTAAACTGGAAAACTGCTGCCATCTGAAGACATCCATTGTAATGAATAATTCTCGTTCACTGATACATAAGAATCATCCGCTTTTACTATTGTGCCATCTTCCATAGAAGCTAATGTTGTCAAATCCGGCGCGATAGGTACTCCATCTTCTTTGTTCCATTCACTTTGTGTATCTCCGCAATTTTTTGCTGTCATGTGAACGATTACATACTTCGAATTTACTTTTTCTATTCCTTCAATTTCACCATTTTCATTCAAGACACCTCTGTCATGTGATTTTAATGTTCCATCTTCATTCATCCATGGTGCCATTTCATTTTCATAGTCGATGAAATTTTCTTTTGGATATTCAGCTAATGAAATGCTATCTGCCACCTCTACCGAATTTACAACAAAGCGAATATCCTCTACCTCGTTTTTTAATGCTTCATCTTCTAGCATTGGATTTGTTATTTCATCACCAATCTCATAAATATCTTCCGCCGCAATTTTCTTTAGGCCTACTTTTTCTTTTTCTAATTTTTTCTGCTCTGCCTTCGCTTCTTTGATTTCTTCCTCTGTTGCATATGGAACCACCTCGTCAAGCACTGTCACTTTTAAACCTTCGGCAACCTTCAATATCTCTTCATATGGCAAATCACTTCTGCTCCATATCTGGATCGCATACCCTTCATTTTCATCATACAGATAAATATTTTTAACTGTATCATCACTATCAATATAAAAATCTTCACTGACATATACATCGACCTGCTGTTCTCCCAGGTTCATAACCTTCTGCTGCTGGCTTCTTTTATAATTCATAAATTCTTCTGTTTGTCCCATTCGTTCGATATAATCCAGCTCTGATGCATTCATCGGAATAATACTAATTCCGCCACCTGTTTTATCATTATGCCATTTTCCATAATTCGCAGTATTTTCACCTCCACATTCATACCCTTCCGGCATATATGTTGGCTCTACGGAAATTGCATGTGCTTCTTTTGTACGGTCTACCTGAAATGTATATTGAATGGAATCGCCTTTCTCTGATTTCAATACAGCCATGTACTTATTAGCTGCAAATCCAACAACACTAAGGCCGGCGGTTACTACAATCGCTGCCACTGCAATTTTCCAAGTATGATATTTACTTGTGGATTTCTTATTATGTTGAATCCCAAGACATTCATACGTATCCTTGATACGCTGGTTTACATATTCCGGAGTCTCTATATCTTCTGATAAAATCTTTTTAATTTCCTGATCTGAATATTCTCTTTTCACACTATTTTCGTTTTTATTATTCATAAAATCCTTAGACATACGCTCATCTCCTTCCTTGCGCCAGTTCCATTGTATACATTTTTTTCACTTCTTTTCTTCCTCTGGACAACCTTGTTTTTACTGTGTTTTCTTCCATCTCAAGTAGTTGTGCAATTTCCCTGATCTTAAACCCTTCTGCATAATACAGAATTAAAACTGTCCGATATTTTTCATCCAATTGATTCATCAATTCTTCGAATTCATATCTTGCTGTACTCATCCCCGCGTCTCCCTGCTCTGAAATCACATCATATGAACATTCTCGCTTTCCTTTTCGTAAAATGTCATTACACTTATTTATCAAAATCCGTATCAGCCAGGTTTTAAAATATTTTCTTTCTTTTAAACTGTCTATTTTTTCGTAGCATACAATAATGGTATCCTGTATTGCATCCGCAATATCTGCTTCGGAATCAAGATAACTTCTTGCTACTTTATATAAATCTCCCTTTACCATTTCAATCAATTGCACAAATGCCTGGTCATCCTTCTTTTGTGCTCGTTTCACAAGATATTCCACACTGCTCCCTCCTTTCAATTATTTGTAAATTGAAAATCGATTTTCCCTTTTTCACCTATTAGACGTTTCTGTGTGTGATTTTGTTTCATTATTTCTGCGGAATTTCTATTTAATTCAGAACAGACCACAAACCAGAAAAGACTATGCACTCCTGCTCAGCTTCGTCGGGCAAGCCCGACTCCAATTCGCTGGATTGCATAGTCTTTTCTTGCTTTGTGGTGTATCGTGATTGAAATAGATAGAACAATGAGGAAATTCCCTTTTCTGGTGTCTGATGTATCTACAAGACCTTGATATTTGCTATTGCAGATGCTATTTTGACAGCTGATGTATCTGCGCTGGCTTAATATTCGCTGTTGCAGATACTCTTTTGGCAGCTGTTGTATCTGCAACTTACGTTTCTTTGAACTTGCAGATGCTTTTCAGCCTGCCTGACATGTATAATTGCATCTACATCACACATTTTCGATAACTTGAAGATGCTTCTCATTGAAATTATGCATCCTGCAACATGCTCTTTCTATGCTTTGCGGATACTCCCCGCAGAAATTTTGCATCTTCAATCCTCGAAAATCCACTATCGCAGATATCATCGCTCAATATCCTTTACGTTCTATTACATCTTCCCAATCATATCTACTATCGAATATCCATACTTCTCCGCAGTTGCCCATCCGGTTCCTGCCGGATTTTCTTTTTGCCCCAGCCATTCTACATACGGAGCACATCCTTTTAAAACATATTCATACCTCTCATCCACACATTCCTGATTCAATGGTTCTGTCGTAGCATATGCTTTCAGATGCTGAACCTGTGCACGGATTCCAGTTCTCACATCGGGATAGGAATTTCCTGGAACGCCGCCTCCGGTTGTTCCTAGTCCTGCAAAATTAAACTGATTCACAGAAACATCTCCGCCAAACTGAAGCCATCCTGTTTCTTTCATTGTCTGTACAAATGCAACCTCCGGGCGAACCCCTTCTGCTGCCGCTTCTTCACAATACATCGTTGCAAATGTCTCGATAGAATCAGCACCGCCTTTTTTCAGTTCCTCTGTTGGATATGCTACACCGGCCGATTTAAAATAAGAAACAAGTTGTTCGACTGTGACCGGACTTTCTCCCATGATTGGATATTGTCCATTTGCGGTAGTTTCCTGAACAGAATCATCTTCGTTTTTTTCTTCTGATTTTTTCGTTTTTGATTCTTGTTTTTCCTTAGCATTCTGATTTTCAACTTCTACCTTATGTATCATCTCTGCTTCTTTTGCAATAACGACAGATTGATGTCTTTTCCAACCACCGATTCCTGCCATTGTGATAATCAATATGACTGCAAGTCCGATTTCCAGATATCCGGGTGTCTTTAATTTATCCCACTCTAAATGCATATCCAACCTCATCTCAATTCTTTAGAACTTACTTTTCTATTTCACACTATGATAGTTTACCATAAGTTATTACTTTTTGACAGACAAGACAACCACAAAAAGGCAGAGCTAAAGTATTTTCTACTCTGACTCTGCCTTTCGAATCTTTTTTGGATTCTATATTTTTAGGAGAAAAAAATATTAATTACTTGTTCAACAACTCGTAACTGTTTACTCAGTTACAACACCTTTCTGAAGCATTACATTTGCATAAACTGCTGACTCACCTGTTGCAATGATTGCATAAGCTGTTTTAGCTTCATCATAAAATGCAAATCTCTCGATATTGCCAACTGCTGCTTCGCCTCTTTCATCGTGTTTCTTCACGATTGCTTTGTACTCGTCCCAGATTGGTGTATCGATTTTGCCGATATCGCATGGCATAAGTTCCATCAAATTAACTGGTTTCTCTACATATGCATCCAATGGCATAACTGTAAGAATTGCATCCAAAATTTCTGGTACGCCATGTCCGTCACAACGGATTACGATTGCATCTTTTCCCATTGATTCGCATGGAAAGTTTCCATCTGCAATAACGATACGGTCACTATGTCCCATCTCACATAATACTTTTAATAATTCTGGTGATAAAATTTTAGGAATTCCTTTTAACATCTTCGCATCCTCCATGAAGTTTTTCATTTTTCTAAAAAGGACGCATACCATTTCGGCATGCGCCCTGTCTTTTTTTTAGGGATTAATTATTTTTCGATTGCATGCAATCTGTATTATTTGTTAATTATTTTTTGAACTGTGGTCCAAAGTTAGCACATGCTCTATAGTCTGCACCTTCTTTATCCATTCCAAATGCGTTCCAAGCTGCTGGTCTGAAGATCTTCTCTTCTGGTACGTTGTGCATGCAAACTGGAATTCTCAACATAGAAGCCATTGTGATCAAATCTGCTCCGATATGTCCGTAGCTGATTGCACCGTGGTTAGCTCCCCAGTTGTTCATTACATCGTAAGCTGTCTTGAATGCACCTTCTCCAGTTGTTCTTGGAGCGAACCATGTACATGGCCATGTGTAGTCTGTTCTCTTCCAAAGTTTATCAGAAACTTCTGCTGGAAGTCCTACTGTCCATCCTTCTGCGATCTGAAGAACTGGTCCAAGACCTTTTACAATGTTCAGACGGATCATTGTTGCAGGCATCTCTACTTTTGTTTCAAATCTTGAAGAGAATCCACCACCACGGAAGTATCCAAGGTCTGCATAGTTCCATGTAGTAGCTTTCATGATTGCATCCTGATCTTCTTCTGTTACTTCATACCAAGGTTTCATAACTCCGTTACCGTTCTCATCTTTTGCTTCACCACAAGCATCCAGACAAGCTGCTCCAGAGTTGATCAAGTGGATAAATCCGCCTGCGTCTTTAGCAACACCTTCCAAATCATATCCTGTAGCTTTCTTAACAGCCTCTGGGCTCCAGTATGTACGAACATCAGCGAAGATCTGTGCACGGTTTGTTAACAGTTTCATGAACAGCATACTTGTTGCGTTCAATGTATCATTCTCTGTTCCGAGAACGTATGGCTCTCTTGCTCCATTCCAGTCAAATGATGTATTCAAGAGTGCTTCTGGATAGTCACAGTTTGGATAGAAGTCTGTCCACTGTCTCTGTCCCTGGAATCCTGCAACGATTGCATTGTGTCCAACCATCTCTTCTTCGCATCCTGCTGGAAGTTTATCGTTACCATTCATTAAGTCTTTGATGATGCACATCATCTTAACTACGAATTCCCACTCAGAATCTTTCTGATCACGAGTTTTCTGAAGTTCTTCTGGGTTCTTATCGAATCCTTCGATACATTTTTCTTTTGTCCATGCAAGTGCTTTCTGGTATTCTTCTTCGTCATAGATACCTTCTGTCATACGACGGATGATTTCTACCTCGTCTACAGATTCTACACGCATTCCAAGATAATCTTCGAAGAAGTCTGTGTTGATGATAGATCCACCAATACCCATTGTTACAGAACCGATCTGTAAGTAAGATTTTCCTCTCATTGTTGCACAAGCAACTGCAGCACGTCCGAATCTTAACAGCTTCTCTTCTACGTCAGCTGGGATAGATGTGTCATCTGCTTCCTGAACATCATGTCCATAAATACCAAATGCTGGAAGTCCTTTCTGTGCATGTGTAGCAAGTACTGATGCAAGATATACAGCTCCTGGTCTTTCTGTTCCGTTGAATCCCCAAACAGCTTTGATTGTGTTAGGATCCATGTCCATTGTCTCAGCTCCGTAGCACCAGCAAGGTGTAACTGTAAGAGTAATATCTACACCTTCTTTTCTAAATTTATCTGCGCAAGCTGCTGACTCTGCAACACGTCCGATTGTTGTATCAGCGATAACGACTTTAACTGGCTCTCCGTTTGAATATCTGATGTTCTCCTCAAATAATTTTGCAGCGGATTTTGCCATGTTCATTGTCTGGTCTTCCAATGACTCACGAACTTTAAGAACTCCTCTTCTTCCATCGATTGTAGGTCTGATTCCAATTACAGGATAGTCCCCAATAAGTCTTGATTTTGCCATGATACATTTCCTCCTTGATTAATGAATAAATGTTTTAAATTTCTCATATGCAGCATTCCACTTCTCTGTATCCTGTGGAAGATACTCATATGTAGTTTCTGAATCTGCGATGATCTGTCTTGCTTCTTTTACATCTTTGATTTCTCCAAGAGCCATCAACTGTACAGCAATATTTCCAAGTGCTGTTGCTTCGACAGGTCCTGCGATAACTTTACGTCCGTTAGCTCCTGCTGTCATCTGACAAAGAAGTTTACTCTGGATTCCTCCACCGATCATATTGATCACAGGATAATGTTTACCTGTACATGCTTCGATCTGTTCCAATGCATAACGATATTTTAATGCTAAGCTCTGGTTGATACAGCACATAATCTCTCCGATTGTCTCCGGCACTTTCTGTCCTGTCTTACGGCAGAACTCACGGATACGTTCCGGAATATTACCTGCAGCAACGAATTCTGGTGAATCCGGATCGATAAAGCTCTGGAATGGCTCTGCTTTTACTGCCATCTGTTCCAATTCGCCGAACGAATATTCCTGACCTTCACGAATCCATTGTCTACGGCTTTCCTGTGCAAGCCAAAGTCCAATAATATTTTTCAATAAGGTTGTTGTATTACCATAACCACCTTCATTACTTACATTACACTCCAGTGATTTTTCTCCAATAACCGGTCCTTGTAACTCTGTTCCGAACAGGCTCCATGTTCCACAACTAATGAAAATAAAATCTTCATTCTGTGTTGGTACTGATACCACTGCACTCTGTGTGTCATGTCCTGTGATTGCAATTACTTTTGCCGGGTCTACGCCAAGCTCTTCACAAATTGCAGGCTGCAATGTACCGATTACAGTTCCACTTGGAACGATCTCCGGTAAAATATGTGTTGGAATCTGAAGTGCCTCCAGAATCTCTTCTGACCATTCTTTCTTCTTTGCATCCAAAAGCTGTGTTGTAGCAGCCATTGTATACTCTGCTTTCTTCTCTCCTGTAAGGAAATAGTTGAACAAATCAGGAGTTAATAGCATCTTGTCTGCTTTTTCCAATAACCATGGTCTTTTCTTAACCAATGAATATAATTGGAAAATTGTGTTGAAATTTTCAAACTGTAATCCAGTTAACTCGTACACTCTTTCTTTTGGAATTGCTTTGAACACTTCTTCCTGCATGCCAAGTGTACGATCATCTCTGTAGTGAACCGCACTTTCTAACAATGCTCCATGTTCATCCAAAAGTCCGAAGTCAACTCCCCATGTATCAATTCCGATACTTTCGAAGCCACCCTCCTGTTTTGCTTTTACAATTCCCTGTTTAATTTCAAAAAAATGTCTCAGTGTGTCCCAATACATTGTTCCGTTGATTATAACCGGATCATTTGAAAAGCGATATACTTCTTTCATCTGAATCTTTCCATCTTCCAGACTTCCGAGAATTGCTCTTCCGCTTCCGCCACCAAAATCAAATGCCAGAACTTGTTTTTTGTTGTTGCTCACTGATGAACCTCCTTTCTCACTTCCATCCCATCATATATTGACAGTTATGAAGCAGTTCATAATGGAGTAAATACGCACTTCTCTTCACTCCCTTGATCTCATGTAATCATTTTACCATTGTTTTCTACAATTTACTTGTGTTATACTGGTAAAAAATATAACAATATTCACATTTGTTATTTTGTTTTGAAAATCAACCAATCTTATTTATAATAATCTATACAAATGAAAAGGAGTACAAAAATACTATGCAATATATAAACTATCGTGAAAGCCGACAACGAGGAACTGTTGATTTTCCATTGGAATACCATCATGTTTCGCCCTCTCATCCGCAATATGAGATGGCTCTGCACTGGCATGTAGAATTTGAATTAATCCGTGTTTTAAAAGGTGTTTTACAGATAACAATTGATGAACGGACTTTCCATGTCTCAGCCGGTTCATTTATATTTATTCCAGCCGGTTCTCTTCATTCCGGCACCCCGCTTGGCTGTGAATATGATTGTCTGGTATTTGACATGAATGTCTTAATGAATAAGAATGATGACTGTTGTAAATTCGTGCGTAAAATTACCGACCGAGAAGTCTCTTTTAATTATGTTTACACCGGAACTTACAATGATATCCACCAGATCGTATGGCATATGTTTGATTCAATTTCCTCTAAAAAACCTGGTTATCAGCTCATTGTACTTGGTTCCTTATACCAACTGATCGGAACTATTTTTTCTGAAAATTATTATAATCCAACTCCTGACAAACCACCTCGTGATCATCGAAGGATTGTCCAGCTTAAGCAGGCTTTGGAATTTATCGAATCTTCCTATAACAAACCGATCAGTTTACAGGAAATGGCAGATTCTGTGCAGATGTCTCCGAAATATTTTTGTCGTTTTTTTCAGGAAATGACACATCGTTCACCTGTTGATTATTTAAATTATTACCGCATTGAGCGTGCCTGCTATCAACTGCTTACAACAAATGATACGATTACAGAAGTGGCTTATAATTCCGGTTTTAATGATTTGAGTTATTTTATAAAAACATTTAAAAAATACAAAGGAACAACTCCAAAGCAATATTTGAAATAATACTTTTTCTTCTATTTTTAATATTCACTCTCCTATTTAAGAAAGAACAAAAAAGAGATGCTTATGAAACAAAATTCACATGCATCTCTTTTTCGTTCTTATTTGTATTCATCCTCTTTTTTATGTTTTCGCATTAAAAAATACCAAATATTTTTTCACGGAATGAATCATATAATGAATCATAGTCTGTATAACCGATATCACTATTAGCAAAACTGCTTTTCCATACCTCACATACACCATCCGCAATTGTCTTAGCATATTCGCTTCCGCTGCTAAGAATTGTTGGAAAGACATAGTATATCATAAAGAAATTGAGATCAGACTGGGTACGCGCTCCAATCTTCCCCTTCTTATTTACAAATGTCTTCTTTACTGCTGATGCAAGACATTCTCCGATTTCTTTTGCCGCTGCTTCTTTGTCTTTAGCACCTTCTACATATGTTGTCATCTCTTCAAAATAATGGCCATGGTTTTGAATAAAGTTTTCTGTATATTCCTTATAAGTTTTCTTTTTCAAATGAGCCATCATTTTATCTCTGTCTTCGAAAATTATTTCTATCCCTTGAAGCATCTAATCATCCTCCTATGTCTTTCATGTTCTTCCGACTTAGATCTTTTCCTGCCAAAATCTACTATTATTATACCGAGATGATATCTTTATAGCAAGAAAAAGATATTTCCATTAAATAGAAAAACCGAGGTTTTTATCCCCGGTTTTCCTTATTTTATGCTTTTCAGATTGTTATTCTGAAATTAGTCATACAAGTTTGGAGAGATGTCAGCATCATCCATGTTTGTTGAATCATACCAGTAACCATCTGTCTGAACGTCTTTAACTTCTTTTCCTTCGCAGATGTCATACAGTGTTTCGATAGAAATTTTACCCTGCATTAATGGAGACTGTGTAACAGCACCGATGAGTGTTCCGTCTTTAACAGCTGCTTTGATTGTAGATCCAGCATCGAATCCAGCTGCGATGATGTTTTTCTCAACATCTGATCCTAATACATTCAGGTTCTGGTTAGCTGTAAGAAGACCTTCAGCTGAAACCTGGTTAGAACCGAACATAGCGATTGTATCGTTTTTGTTCATGATGTTAGATGCCTCTGTAGCACACAGCTCAACTGTTGTCTGTGCAGGTACAGCTACTTCGATGATGATATCAGCTGTTTTAGCATCTCCGTTGTCCTTTACAAGGTTAACATAGTAGTCATTTCCAACTACTGCACATGTTTTTCCATCTTCTTTAGCAAGTTCGATAAATCTGTTTACGAATCCCATTCCACGCTCTGTGATGTTAGCAGATGTAGCATCCTGGTTAACTTCACCTACACGAACCTGTCCGTCAGCTTTTGCGATTTTATCTTTAACTGCTTCGTAAATTTTGTCTGCTGCGATAGCACCAGCACCACCGTTGTCTGTAACTACTGTAGCGTATACAGATCCTTCTGGAGCATCAGGTACACCTGAGTCGAAACATACTACCGGGATACCTTTGTCTTTTGCTGACTGAAGTGCTTCAATAACTGAGTTCTGGTCACAAGCAGCAAGTGCGATTCCGTCTGGGTTCTGGTTGATTGCGTTGTTCAGCATGTTTACCTGGTCAGCGATATCAGACTCTGCGTTAGGACCTGTTGTGTTTGTTGTTACACCAAGTTCGTCCTGTGCCTGCTCGATTCCCTGTACAGCTGCCTGCCAGTATGAAGACTGGAAGCTCTTTACAACTACTTCGAAGTGATATCCTTTTCCTGAATCTCCGTCAGATTTTGCGCTGTCTGATGAAGAATCGCTTGAGCTTGAAGATGAGCTTCCGCCACATCCAGCAAGAAGTCCTGCTACCATACATCCACCAAGTAATACTGCTAAAACTCTCTTTTTCATAATTTTTGTCCTCCTTGACATAAAAATGTTTTTTCTTTTTCTATAGTAACAATCAGTCATTTCCCTCGTCTCTGATTGCTATCTATCTTTTTTAGGGGTGGCGGATTTTTTCCGCCACGATTGAAATATTAATTATTTTTTCTTATGTGAAATTATTTATTTTCACCTTTTCTCTTCATGATATCAACCAATACAGCTGCGATTAATACAAATCCTGTAATGATCTGCTGCCAGTTAGCTGTCAATCCGATGAATGGAAGTCCTGTCTTTAACAGACAGATTACGAATACACCTGCAAGTGTTCCTGTGATACTTCCTGCACCACCTGACATTGATACGCCACCGATGATAGCTCCACCGATTGCTTCAAGCTCAAATCCGGCACCACTACCTGGCTGAACTGTTGCGAAGATAGCTGAGTAAGAAATTGAAGCTAATCCTGCGAAGAATCCGCAAATCACATAAGCCATAATGTGGTAGAATGTTACGTTTACACCAGATAATTTTGTTGCTTCTTTGTTACTTCCGATTGCAAGTGTATAACGTCCAATTTTTGTATGATTCAATACAAATGACATTACTACTACTAACAAGATAATCCATAAGAATCCGATTGGAATATTTGTTCCACCAACCTGAATCTTGAAGATTTTTCTAAACCATCCGCCTGCTGCTCCAGCTGCCGGCCATGAAATTCCAAATCCACCAGAAATGATAGATCCAAGACCTCGAGTAATCATACATGTACAAAGTGTAGCTAAGAATGCAGGTAATTCCATGATTGCAACTAAGCATCCGTTTACAACACCTACTGCCATACCCATTAAGATACTAATCAGAATACCAACTCCTGTAGGAAGTCCCTGATGCACGATCAAATATCCACCTACAAGTGAGTAACAAATAAGTCCTGTACCAATGGAAAGGTCTACACCGCCTGTCATCAATGTGAATGCAACTCCAATTGCCATCAATGAAATATAATATGAGAAATCAAGGATGTTAACAATTGTTGTATATTTTCTAAAGTTCGGGCTCATTATGCAGAAGAAGATAAACAATGCAATTACTACGAGAAGAACGATTACTTTCTGTCCTCCAAGTCTATCGATTGTCGACTTCTTCGTACCAGCCGTTTTCGTCGTTGTTTTTGCCATTACTTTTTCCTCCCTAATCAATCTCTCGTGTAGCCATGTTCATGATATTTTCCTGTGTAGCCTCGGAAATATCCAGCTCACCAGTTTTCTTTCCTTCACACATTACGACGATTCTATCACTCATACGTAATATTTCTGTCATCTCTGAGGAAATCATAATAATGGCTTTTCCTTCTGCTGCCAACTGATTCATCAATTTGTAAATCTCATTTTTAGCTCCAACGTCGATACCTCTTGTAGGCTCATCGAAAATCAGAATCTCTGAATCTCTTGTCAGCCATTTAGCGATAACAACTTTCTGCTGGTTACCACCTGACAGGTTTACTACCAGCTGATCTACTGTTGGTGTTTTTGTTGCAAGAGATTCTACATATTTCTTAGCAACTTCTTTCTCTTTCTTCTTATCGATAAAGATACCATTCATAAACTGTTCCATTGTTGCCATTGTTGTATTCTCAGCAACTGATTTCTGAACAACAATTCCGTATCTCTTTCTATCTTCTGAAAGATATCCGATACCACATCTAACAGCATCTTCCGGACTCTTAATTGTAACTTTTTTACCATTAATGTAAATATCACCACTGTCGATCGGGTCAGCTCCAAATATAGCTCTTGCTGTCTCTGTACGTCCAGCACCCATAAGTCCTGAGAATCCAAGAATTTCACCTTTTCGTAATTCAAAGCTTACATCCTGAACCATCTTACCTGCATTGAGGTGTTCTACCTTCAGAACAACCGGTGCATCTTTTGGTACTGTACTTGCAGTCTTAGGATCTTCATAAATAACACGACCAACCATCATGTTGATGATATCGTCTTTTGTACTATCTTTTGTGATCAATGTTCCAACATACTGACCATCTCGCATAACTGTAACACGGTCTGTAATGACTTTAATCTCATCCATACGATGTGAGATATAAACAATACCAAGCTGTTTTTCTCTCAAATCACGAATGATTTTAAAGAGTTCCTGAATCTCTGTCTCTGTTAATGCAGCAGATGGTTCGTCAAAGACGATTACTTTTGCATCATGAGAGATTGCTTTTGCGATCTCACACATCTGCTGTTTTCCGACTGTCAGGTTCGCCATTTTTTCTTTTGGATCAATATCGATGTTCATTCTGTCGAACAGCTTCTTAGCTTCTTCATTCATCTTCTTATCATCAATGCTAAGTCCTTTTTTGAACTCACGTCCGATAAAAATGTTCTGTGCAACAGTCAGATCACCTAACATGTTCAACTCCTGATGTACGATGATAACACCTGCATCCTGAGCTTCTCTTGCGTTTGTAAATTCTACTTCTTTTCCTTCATATGTAATTGTACCGGAATCTTTTTTGTAAATACCTGTCAACACTTTCATCAATGTTGATTTACCGGCACCGTTCTCTCCCATAAGTGCAAGGACTTCACCTTTTCTCACTTCCAGGTTTACATGATCCAAAGCATGTACACCAGGGAAAGACTTGTCAATATCTTTCATCGTTAAAATAACTTCGCCCATTCTATTACCCTTGCCTTTCTGTTCTCAATCTCAATTTCCCATGTATCATTATTAGTTCTTTCTACGTCTTGCAACAACATCACTGAATACTGCAACGATAACAATAATACCTGTAATAATAAGCTGATAATCTTTTCTTAAGCCAAGAGCCAGAATTCCTTCCTGAAGTAAAGCGATGATAAACACACCGATTACAGTACCGCTGATAGAAGCAAGACCTCCTGCCATGGAAGTTCCTCCCATTACACAACCAGCAATTGCTTCGTTGTTGTACTGATCACCATATCCAGGCTGAACTGTTGTATAAGCAGCTACATAGAAGAGTGCGCTGATTCCTACAAGGAGTCCACAGATAACGTATGCTGCCATCTCCCATTTTTTAACATTTACACCTGAAAGTCGAACAGCTTCTTTGTTGCTTCCAAGTGAAAGAATGTAACGTCCGATTCTTGTCTTGTTCAAAATCACTGCACAAATAACTGCAACAGCCAAGAAAACAATCAAACCTACCGGAATATCCCCAACTTTGATAAGGTTTCTGTACCATCCACCTTCCTGTGATGCCTGTGGCCAGCTGACTGACTGTGTCTTTGTGTATACAGATGCAATACCTTTTGCAATGTTCATACTTGCCATTGAAGTGATGAATGAAGGTACTGACCAATATGCTACAAGATATCCGTTAAAGACACCAAACACAAGTCCTACAAGTAAGCTGATTATCATTGCTGCTACCATAGGTACACCATGTGCTGTCAGGCTGTAACCTGCAACCAATGCACAACAGAACATAACTGGTCCGATAGAGAAGTCGATTCCGCCTGTTGCGATTACGAATGTAACTCCCAATGATAAGAACCCTAAAAAGTATGCATAGTTGAGAGCGCTCAGAATACGAGTTGTTCCAGCGAATCTGCCCTGTGTCATTACACAGAAAAATCCGTACAAGAGAAGCAAAACACCGCATAACACGATTCTGTTAAACCCTACCTTTTGTACAAAAGGATTTTGTTTAATTTTTCCCACGTTTCTTCCTCCTAGTTCTTTAATCTTATCTTTTCCCTTAAGACTTGTACTAAGTATAAACTTTATTAAATAATTATGAAATTGAATATCTTACTAAAAAAGGTTAAAAATTTCCTATTTGGAAATTTTTAACCTTTTTTTGAATACAATTTACCTTATTGTCCCGAGAACGGATAAAGCAATCTTTGATTTTCTTCTTCATACATATTGTCTCTGGTAATAAGTTTACATCCGGAATCAAGTGTTTTTTCTACTGTTTTCCCTTCTAACAGGGCAATTGCCTGTTCCACCCCCATATACCCCATATTAAATGGTTTCTGAATAATGATTCCATCAAAAACCCCTTCTTCCAAAAGTTGAATTTCTTCTACCGAATTATCAAAAGCAACCATTTTAATCTTTTTTTCCATCCCCATATCCTTTATTGCTCTTGCAGTTCCCACTGCTGCATATTCATTTGTTCCAATAAGCAACCGAATATCCGGATTTTTCATCAACATTGTTTTGGTCTGACTGTATGCTTTTTCATATGAAGAATCGCAATACAAAATATCTACAATATTCGCTTTGTAATTTTCAAGACCGTCTCTTATTCCATTTTCACGCTCTATCTCTGTAGATGTTCCTTTTACATGCCCCATGATGCCAATTTTTATGTCCTCATCAATCAACGTCTTTGCATATTCCCCTAATTCTTTACCAGCTTTATAATTATCTGTAGAGACTTCGCAGTCAGCAATATCATTTTCTGTAGTAGAATCAATATAGATCAAGGTAATTCCAGCATCCTTCACTTTCTGAAGCACATCATGCAGCAATGAATAATCCGCCGGTGCAACCAGAATTGCATCCGGATTTTTCTGAATACTTTCTTCAATTGTTTTTATCTGTGTCTCAACGTCATCTTCCGAACGACCACCCACAACTTCAATTTCTGCTCCAAACTCTTCTGCTCCCAGTTCTGCACCTTTTATAAGTGCCGTCCAGAAATCATTTGAAGAATCTATCGTCTTAGGGACAAAAATCAAATGATATATCTTTTCCTTTTCCTGCTCTTCCTGCACCTGGATTCCAAAAGTTACCAGAATAGTCGCAAGAAGTATAAACAACACTATCCTGGTTCCTACTTTTCTACTCATCTGTCTACTCATGGTTTTCTCCTCCGTCTAACGGAATTGTAACTGTCGCCACTGTTCCTTCCCCTTGTCTGCTGATATATGAAATCCCATATTCCGGTCCATAATATAATTGCAGTCTTTTTTGTACATTTGGCACACCTACACCATTTGATTTTGGCTTTTTCTCTTTTTTCTGTTTTTCATCAAAAATATATTTCAAAGTTTCTTCGTCCATGCCTACGCCATCATCTGTAATTGTAATATATCCTTTTTTGCCCCTTACATATCCGCGTATGCTGATTTTTCCTTTTGTATCTTTATATTTTAATCCATGGTAAATCGCATTTTCTACCAATGGCTGAATTGCAAATTTTATAATGGACACACTACATATTTCAGGATCCACATCAATTGTATATTCCAGTTTATCTTTGTAGCGCATTTTCTGAATGGTCAGATAACTTTGCACATAATTCATTTCCTCTTCTACTCTTACTTGTTCTTTGTCATTACTGATACTTTGTCGTAATAATTTAGCCAGAGCTGAAGTCATCAGTACTACATCATCATTTTGTCCGGCTTCCGCCATCCATATGATTGAATCTAACGTATTATATAAGAAATGAGGATTGATCTGTGCCTGCAAAGCTTTCATTTCACTTTTTCGTTTTTCTTTCTGTGCGGCAACATTTTGCTCCATCAACTCCTGGATTCGTTTTGTCATCACATTAAATGATTTCGTCAAGCTTCCAATTTCATTCATTGTTGTCACTTCTACATTTGCCTGTTGAAATTTTCCTTCTTCGACTTTGCTCATCGAATCACGTAAAAGTAAAATTGGTCGTGTGATTTCTTTTGACAACAAACTTGAAATCACAATAACTGCCAACAATAGTATTGCAGCGACCATAATGTAATTCAACTGTGTCTGTTTGCTGTTTTTCAACAATTCCTTTGTATCCATTGCCCCAACAACCGTCCAACCAGTTTTTGTTGATTTAGACATTGTATACAGTTTATTTTCTCCATCACGCTTTATTTCCAGATAATCTGCTTTACAATCCATGATTTCCTGAATGTTCTCTACCATCAGTCCGCCATACATCAACTGCTGCTTTGGATGATAGATTATATTTCCATTTTCATCTAAAATAAAAATATAACCTTTTTCTCCAATATTATTTTTATTACACAGATCACTAATTGCACTATAGTTCAAATCCATGAAGAAAACGCCTTCTCGCTTTCCTGATTGATTATTCACCAATGCACGGCTTAGCGTGATAACCCATTTATAACTTGTAGGAATTGCATTCTGCACATGTGAAGATGACACAGCAATTCCACTTTTAGATTGCATTGCCTCCTGATACCAATCCAATGACTGTACATCTATATAGTCTGTCAGACTTCCGTCTTCATCATTTACAAGATATTTTCCATTTTCTGCCACTGCTGCAACATTCGAAATATCATTTCTACTTTCCTTGATTGTTGCAAACTGTGTTAAGATACGTTTTTTCTCTTCCTCAAACTCTTCTTCTGTTTGATGTTCATCAAAGAAATATTTTGCTACGTCTGTACTTTTTGCCATCAATGAAGACGTATTCTCCATGTAGTCGATATAATTGTCTATATCTGAGTTTACCTGTTTGATGATCTGTGTAGAATAATCAATCGAATTTTCATAAATTGTTTTCTTTGTAGAATTCATAGCAATCACCAAAAAGATAACTACCGCGATTACCATTAACACAGAAAATGAAACTAGCATCGTATTCTGAATACTTTTGAATCTTCCGAAAAATGTTCTGGAATGTTCTTTTTGCTTTCTCATGATTTTCTTCCTTTAGCATATTCTTTCGGTGACATCCCTGTTGCCTTCTTGAAGGCAATACCAAAATAGTGTGGATCACTAAAACCAACTTTTTCTGCAATTTCATAATTTTTCATCGTTGTCTTTTGTAGCATTTGTTTTGCTTTTTCCATTCGGACACTTGTCAATACTTCCAGAAATGTTTTTCCAGTCTCTTCTTTAAAGATTGTACTGAATCTGCTTGTACTAATATTTAAATATTCGCATACACTGTTCAAACTCAAATCGGGATTTCCGTAATTATCTTTTATATACTCCATTGCCTGTGCTGCTTGTCTTTCTCCGCTGGTCTGGCATGCTTCCTGTACTGCTTTTAATCCGGATAGTGCATATTCTTTTGTAATCTCCATTGCCTGGTCCAGATTTCTTGCCTCTGTAATACTTGTAAGGGCAGAATCCGGTAACACAAATGATTCCTGCGTTTCACGCCCCACCTCGTATACAATCTGTAAAACATGCTGAAGATATGCAATTGACTTTCTTCTATTAATATAGCCTGTTTTCAACCAGCTTCTCATGTGTTCCATAGCATCGTCCAGGACTTCTCTATCTCCCCCTCTGATAGCTATAGCAATATCACGATAATCCATCTCTAATTCCATGGGATTTTCTTTTTGTTTTTCCTCTTCACAGTCAAACATGATTCCAGAACCTTTGGTATATCGATATTGAAGCACTTCGCTTGCACTCTCGTATGATTTGGAAAGCTCCTCAAGTGAATCCACATAGCATCCCATTCCCATGGAAATGCTCAGTTGCATAGCAGAATATACATTTTTCTGAATATCCTTGCATATTTCAACAATTTCTTTTCTAAATTCCTGCGGGCGGTTTGTCCAAAGTAATAAACACACTCTATTATCTGCATCACGAAATGCAATTCCGGCATTATACTCTGAAATAATCTCACTGCTTATATTTTCTACAACGAATGCCATCAATGCACTTTCTTTTTTCTGCTCTGGATTTATCTCATATAATCCTGAATAAACATCAATATCTATCACAACTGTTCTGTATGAACTTCCACTGATTTCAATATCAAATTCTTTCAACTCGTCCAGACTTCTTTTTACTTCCTGAGTTCCTTTTACAAGACGAGACAATATTCTGGAAATAATCACCGCTTCATTTTTTGTATAACTATGATACACTTTCGTCAACTGATCGATTTTTTTCTCTTCTTTTCTTTTGGAATCCAGCTTTTCACGAATCCGAATCAAAACCTCTGACAGTTCTTTCGCTGTTACCGGCTTTAATATATACTCTGACACTTTATATTGTATTGCCTGTTTTGCATATTCAAAATCGCTATAACCGCTGAAAATAATAATTGCCGTCTGAGGACAATTTTCACTTAAATATTTGCTCAGTCCCATTCCATCTATGTACGGCATACAAATATCTGTCAGCACAACATCAACCGGATGACTTTTTACAAATTCAATGGCATCTTTTCCGTTTTCACAGTCTCCGACCAACTCATACCCCAGTTCATTCCATTCTATTTTTTTGCTGATTGCTTCTCTGACAAGTATCTCATCATCTACCAGTAATACTTTATACACATTTTTCTCCTCCGTGTAATTTGCTCTTTACGAGATTAATATTCTCTCAAAAATCTGTTATTAGTATACCTCAATTTACAACAAAAAACCACAATCAGATGCTAAGCAATTGTGCTTTTTTTATTAAAACTAAGAATGTGCCTTGGCACATTCTTGCGCCTGCGGCGGTCGCTTGCGATACCTACAGAGGTGGGAGTCATCTCACATCTGATGTATCAAAAAAGACCGCATAAGCGGTCTTTTCGAAAAGGGATTTTTTATATTTTAATTATTTACACAGTTTTTTGAATTCGTCTGCTACAAACTGAACCTTTGTACCAACAACAACCTGTACTGCATTCTTTCCAGGTCTGATTACTCCTGCAACACCTGCAGATTTAATCTTTTTCTCATCAACTGCTGTATAATCTTTGATTTCCAGACGAAGTCTTGTAATACAGTTATCAATAGATGTAACGTTTTCTTTTCCGCCAACACCTTCTAAGATAACTTTAGCAACTTCTGTATAATCATTGTTTGCCAGAGTTACTTTTGTTTCATCTGTATCATCATCGTCTTCTCTACCTGGTGTTTTCAGATCGAATTTTGTAATTGCAAATCTAAATACAACGTAGAACACGATAAATGCTGCGATTCCAAGAGGAATGATCAACCATGTTTTCTGTGCTGCTGGAAGTGATGCTGAGAACAGAAGGTCTGTTGCTCCAGCTGAGAATGAGAATCCTGCACGGAATCCAAGTAGTGTAGTAATGACTGTAAAGATACCATATAACAATGCATATATTACATAAAGTCCAGGAGCAAGGAACATAAATCCAAACTCGAATGGCTCTGTAACACCACAAACAAATGCACAAAGTGCTGCTGATGCTACAAGACCGATTGCAACTTTTTTCTTGTTATCTTTAGCACACTGAATCATTGCCAATGCTGCTCCAGGGATACCAAACATCATACATGGGAAGAATCCTGACATGTACATTCCAAGGCTCCAGTTAACATCTGCTGATGTTTCTCCAGCCCAGAAGTGTGTCAAATCTCCAAGTCCGATTGTGTCGAACCAGAATACGTTGTTCAATGCATGGTGCAATCCTGTTGGGATTAACAATCTGTTCAAGAATGCGTAGATACCAGCTCCGATAGCTCCCATACCTGCAATTCCTTTACCAACTGAAATCAACAGTCCAAAGAGAATTGGCCATACGAACAATAATACTACTGATACAACAATTGAAACCACACCAGCTACGATTGCAACGCAACGTTTTCCACTGAAGAATGAAAGCCAATCTGGTAATTTTGTGTTTTTAAATTTGTTGTAACATGTAGATCCGATAACACCTGCAAGAATACCGATAAATGGGTTTGCGATTTTATCGAATGCTAATGTTTTGTCTACATTATCTGCAATTGAAGGGAACAGAGTTGTTACAAAACCTGTACTTAATAATGTTGTGATCATTAACCATGATGCAAGTGCTGCAAGACCACCTGTACCATCATTATCTTCTGACATACCAACACCAACACCAATTACAAATAACAGTGCCATGTTATCAATTAATGCTCCACCTGCTTTTACCAAAAAGATACCTACTAATGGTCCAAAACCTGTGATATCTCCACCCTGCATACTAGCTGGACATAAGAGATATCCAATACCCATCAGGATACCACAAATTGGAAGACATGCTACAGGCAGCATTAAAGCTTTTCCTAATTTCTGTAAATACTTCATACCTTTACCTCCTCTAAATCACTCTCGTCTGTAAATCCCTTTATTTATTTTAACCCGGACATTACCAGGCAAAATACATTGATTAAGTTGTTCTTTCTGATATTCTGTGCTTTCTTTGAATATCGTTTACTATTTTTCAGTGATAATGATTACATCATCTCCAGCCTGTACATCTTTTCCGTCCAGACCATTTACTGCGGCATAATCATCTGTATTGCAAATCAGCATTGGTGTGATTGTATCATAACCTGCTGCTTTTACCTTGTCTAAATCGACTTCTAAAAGTAAATCACCTTTTTTTACAGTATCGCCTGCTTTCACATAACCTTTAAAACCTTCTCCATTCATCTTTACTGTATCAAGTCCGATATGGATAAGTATTTCAACACCTTCTTTTGTAGTCAAACTAACTGCATGGAGCGTATTAAACACCATTCCGATCGTTCCGTCTGCCGGAGCGTATATCTTACTGTCTTCAGGGCAAATTGCTATTCCCTGTCCAAGCATTCCTTCACTAAATGTTGGATCGTTCACACTTGAAAGCGGTACTGCCTTTCCTTTTACTGGTGAACCGATAATCAATTCCAACTGCTTTTTCTTTTTAAAAAAATCAAACATGTTCTTAGCCTCCTTATTTTTCCACCGCAGTAACTCTGCGAATATGAACTGATAAATACATAACTTCCTCGTCTGAAAGTGTACATCCTGTTGCTTCTTTTATATATGCTGCAACTTTCTCGCTGCAGTTATACTCTTTGGGATACTTTCGCTGCATCATCTGTGCTAATTCTTTATCTTCACTAGAAAGTAATTCCTTACGATAAATTCTCTGAAGCAAAAACTTCACATGTGTAACAAAGCGTTCGTAATGCAATGATCCTTCATCTAATTCCAGCCCCAGCTCTTGTTCCACGATCCTCACAATATCATTCATCTGATTAGGAAATTTTAATGCATCATGAATATCTGTTCCATACTCAGCATTTACAAAATGCAGTGCTATAAAACCTGCTTCATCCTCTGGTAATTTAATCCCCAGTCTTTCATATATCAGCTGTAATGCATATGTTCCAAGTTGAAACTCATGTGAATAAAATCGTTTAATCTCCCACAATAACGCATTCTCCGGTTCGATTCCATGGCTTACTCTCTCAATTGCAAAATTAATGTGATCAGTTAAAGTCACATATATACTCTGATTTAATTTTAACTTCAATTGATCTTTTGCATAAGCAATAATCTCTGCTGAAATCTCCACGCGCTCCAACGGCATATCAGCGAGTAATTCTTTTAATTGTTCAGCAAGTGTTTTACTTTTCATTCTGAATATCTTTTCCACCTGCTCACTCGGTACAGTCTGTCCTGGTTTCTTCTTAAAACCAATCCCTCTGCCCATCACAACAACTTCTGTCCCCGACTCCTCAAACGCAGAAATTATATTATTATTGATCACTTTATCAATTATAATTTCTCTCATATTATTCCTTTTCTATTACATAAAAAAACCAGAACTACAGACTGAGACCCTCAGCCATAAATTCTGGTTTTGCCTGCCTTACAGTAACAATCCTCATAACTTCAATTGATATCGTTATTATAACAAATTCTCTTTTTATCGTCAAGCGTTCGTTTATTTTTTGTTAATAATGTTTATATTTCTTTTAGTTTATTGGTAATTCTGCTGATTAATTATTTTTTGTTTCAAAATATTTTTCATACAATATTAACATTTTAATGTACTTTGACATATCTCACTAAAAAAGGTATACTTTTTATAAAAATAAATGTAGGGAGGTATTTTTATGCTGATTCAAAGTAAAAAAGTTTGGATTGCAGATCAGTTTGTACCAGCAGTGATTGAAATCCATGAAGGTAAAATCACCGATGTTCTTCCATATGAAAGCAGAACACCTGATGTTAACTACGGGGACAAGCGCATTGTACCGGGTTTCCTCGATATTCATTGTCATGGTGCTTTCAAATTTGACACCAATGATGCAAACGAAGAAGGTCTTCGTAACTGGAGCAAACATATTGTTTCTGAAGGAGTAACTGCATTTCTTGCTACAACGATTACTCAAAGTGAAGAAATCTTAACTAATGCTGTTGCTAATGTCGCTAAAGTTATGGAGGATGGATATGAGGGTGCTGAAATTCTTGGCATTCACTTCGAGGGACCTTATCTTGATATGAAATATAAAGGAGCACAGCCGGAGCAATTTATCGCAAAACCAACAATTGAACAGTTTGAAAGATATCAGGCTGCCGCCAAAGGACACATCAAATATGTTACTATGGCTACCGAAACTGATGAAGATTTTACCTTGACACGTTATCTGGCTTCACATGGCGTAGTTGTCAGTATCGGACATTCTGCTGCAACTTATGAACAGGCAGTCATGGCATACGCACATGGTGCACGTTCTATGACACATGTATACAACGGCATGAGTCCGTTCACTCATCGCGCGAATGGTCTTGTAGGTGCAGCTTACCGTCTTCGTACTATGTATGGTGAGATTATCTGTGATGGCAATCACTCTACTCCTGCCGCCTTAAATAATTACTTTATGTCTAAAGGACCTGATTATGCGATCATGATATCCGACGCATTAATGGCCAAAGGAACACCTGTAGGAAGTAAATTTATTTTCGGTGGAAATGAAATTGAGATTTATCCTGATGGAAGTGCGCATCTGACCGAAAGTGGTACACTTGCCGGTTCTACACTGAGATTAAACGAGGGACTTCGCATACTTGTCGAAGAGGCGCTTGTTCCATTTAACTATGCGATCAACTCTTGTACTATCAATCCAGCGCGTTGCCTCGGCGTTGATGATCGAAAAGGTGCTATTGGAGTCGGAAAAGACGCTGATCTGGTTGTGTTGGATTCAGACTATAGCGTTTTACAAACCTATTGCATGGGAAATGCCAAACTTTAAGCATTAATATATTCTATTCAAGTCGAGCAGTTACTCACCACCTGAAGAGGTGGGAGTCTTCTCGACTGAGATAAAAAAATGAGGTGAAACCCAAGTAAGTTTCACCTCATTTTTATTGGAATATATTTCTTACCACAAATTCTGATACATTTTCACAACATCTTCCTTAGTTGGAACACGTGGATTTGTAGCTGTACATGCATCTGCAAGTGCTGCATCTGCCATACGATCAATTGCGTTAAAATATTCTTCTTTTGAAATTGTTCCCATCTGTGAAATTGACAGCGGAATATCCATTTCTTTCAACATAAACTGTACCCAGTTTACAAGTGAACGAACAGTCATAATTTTGTTATAACTGCTAAGTCCCAAAATCTGAGCAACTGTAGCATAACGTTTTACAGCCGGCAGATATTCTTTCTGGCTCTTGCTGTGTTTGTTAATATCACTGTTAAACTCAATAATATGTGGAAGCAGCATTGCATTCGCACGTCCATGTGGAATATGGAATGTTGCTCCTAACTGATGTGCCATACCGTGATTTAATCCGAGTGAAGCTGTATTGAAAGCAAGTCCTGCCAGACAAGATGCAGAATGCATTTTCTGACGTGCATGTGTATCATTTCCATCAAGATACGCTCTCAACAAAAATACTCCACAAATTTCAATTGCCTTCTCAGCCAAAGCGTTCGTAAAATCACTTCTATTTGTACTTACGCATGCCTCTAATGCATGTGTAAATACATCCATACCTGTATCTGCTGTAATTGCCGGTGGCACACTCTTTACTAATTCTGCATCCAGAATTGCTTCATCCGGTGTTAAGTGTTCAGATACAAGAGGATATTTCATTTTTTCTTTTGGATCAGAAACCACAGCAAAAGATGTAACCTCAGAACCTGTTCCACTCGTTGTTGGTATTGCGATCAATCCAACTTCAGCATATGGTTCTACTCGCAATGCAAACTCGCGGATAGATTTTGATGAGTCAATTGCTGAACCTCCACCGACTGCAACAAGTACATCCGGTTTGTATTCCAGCATCTTTTTGACGCCTTCTGAAATCTTTTCAATCGGAGGATCTGGAACAACATCTTTAAAAATCTCAAATTCTTTATTTGCACGTTTAAGCGGATCTGTTACCAAATTGAACATACTGCTCTGTGCCATAAATGGATCTGTGATAATCAACACTTTGTTGTACGGGATCTCTGCCAATCTATCTAAAGCCTGATCTCCAAAAAATACTTTTGTCTTTATTTCAAAGCTTCTCATACTATTCTTCCTCTATTCGGGATAAATACATTCAATTCCATACTCTTTAAATGCCTGAAGCCAAACTTCGTCTGGTTTCGCATCTGTAACTACCATACTAATATCTTCCAGTGTACCAATCTCTGTAAATGCTGTCTTCCCAAACTTTGAACTATCTACAGCAAGAACTTTTTCTCTTCCTGCGTGTAGCATCGTTTTCTTATTGTTTGCATGAAGTTCCTCTGTATCTGTCATCCCTGTCTCTAGATCAAATCCCTTTGCAGAAACAATTGCTACATCCACATGATAAGACTTTAACATCTTATCTGTCTGCGGACCTACCAGTGCAAATGATCCTTCTCTCATTGCACCACCTGTTGACAGTACATTAACATTAGGCGTATCAAACATTTCTATCAAAATCTCGATTGAATTTGTTATTAATGTCAGATTCTTTCTCTCTTTCAATGCTTTTGCAATATACACAGCTGTTGAACTCGCATCAAGCATAATACTGGTACCATCTTTAATTCTGGAACTGATCACTTCCGCAATTTTCTGTTTGCTGATCACATTCCTCTTTTTACGGATATTAAATGGCAAATCTACATTTGCATTTTCATTAATTACTGCTCCGCCATAACTTTTTATCACGAATCCATCGTTCTCAAGCTTTTCCAGATCTCTTCGAATCGTTTCCTCCGATACCTTATAAATCTGACTCAACTCACTTACGACCACCCGACGTTCAGCCTGCAGTTTTTCTAAAATAGCATTTCTTCTCTCTATTGCAAGCATCCCTTTGCCTCCCAGTCATTTTTTTGAGTTATGTAACTGTTTGGCGCTTACACAACAAACTGTGTATCGCAGCACCAAACAGCCACTGGATCTCTATTTATTCAACTACAGAATCGCATTGCGAATCTGTGCATCTGGATGTGCAATAACAGAAGAATCAAGGAACATTCCATCCTCTGCTACTACGCTTTTAGCACGTTCGATCGCTGCTTCTACAGCTGCCACCTCGCCTGTGAGCATCATGTATGACTTACCACACATACCTCTTGCGATTCTAAGCTCAACCAAATCAACAATTGCTGTTTTTGCAGCTTCATCTGCTGCTACAATAATCGATGTAGCATCATATGTTTCTACAATACCAAGTGCGGATACATCCTCAATTGCTGTGGCACCATAGATTGCCGGAAAAATGGATTCGTGTGGGTTACCGAGCACAAAACTGTTGATCAAGTATCTTCCGTGCAGATTCTTTGCATTATCAACTGCTGCACGAACAGCACTCAGATCTCCTGAAATGATTACGATATATTTTCCCGGACATACGGTCTGTGCTTCAATGATATCGACTTCTGAGGTCTTTACCATAGCATCTGCTGCCACAACACCTGAAGCAACAGTCTTATATTCTACCATTCCAATTGCCTTACTCATTTACCTGCACGTCCTTCCTGAGTTTCTATAATTACATACTTGTCAGTAACTTCACTGACAACTCCATCTATAGATGCGTGGATTCCAACGCTCAATCCCTTAGCTGGTTCTGCAATCATCTGTCCTTTTGTTACTTTATCGCCCTGTTTTACAATTGCTGCTGCCGGAGCACCAATATGCTGGCTCAGCATAATTTTAACTTTTGAAACAGGAACTACAGACTCATCAAGCGGAGCCTCTTTATTGTATTTTGTCAGATCCAGTCTCGCCATCAGACGTTCCATAGGAACTTTACGATATTCACGTTCCGGTCCAACCGGTTTTGCTTCTACCTTTGGCGGTCTGAGTCCATTTGCTCTTAAGCCAGCTTTATATTCTGCCATTAATGTTCTTGGTGATAATCCCTGCATGCAAGAATACATCTCGCAAAGACCACAAGAAGAACAGAACATTGTATTTACAAAAATATTCGGTTCCTGAACATCTTTACATGTAGCAGCACGCATAAATAAATGTGGCTGGATTGGATGTCCCAGTCTGTTTCTTGGGCAAAGATCTGTACACATTGAACACTGACAACAACAAGCTGCTGCACGTTTCAGATCGATACTCGTTTTCTTTCTCTTTTTCTGAATGATCAAATGCTCTTCTGGAAGAACCAGTACTGCATTTGTTGTTTTTGTTACAGGAAGTGAACCACTTCCAATGAATCCCATCATTGGTCCTCCAATAAAGTATACTGGATTCTTTGTTGTAATTCCACCTGCAAGTTTTACTGTATCTTCGATTGTAGTTCCAATAGGAACTCTGACTGTTACCGGATGATCTACCTCGGCAACAACAGATACCAGTTTATCTACAACCGGAGTACTCTGATTAATTGCTCTGTATGCATTGTATACGGTCTCTACATTAAATACGGCAACTCCCTGTTCAATCGGAAGTCCTCCCGGACGTACCACTTTCTTTGTGACTTCATAGATCAAAACAACTTCATCACCGGCTGGATATACCTCATCCAGCAGTCCCAGTCTTACTTCCGGGTATGCTCCGATTACACCATTCAGTGCATCGATAGTCTTTGTATAAGCTTTTTTGATACCAATTACGAGTTCTTTTGCACCAACTGCCTGACCAATCAAATGAAATGTCTCAACAATCTCCTGTGCATATTTTTCCAGTAATTGTCTATGTAATCTCAGTAGTGGTTCACACTCTGCACAGTTAAGAATCAATGTCTCAGCATTTTCATTTAACTTTGCGTATGTAGGGAATCCGGCACCACCTGCACCAACAATACCATTTTGTTGCAATATGTTGCTTAATTCTTTCATATCCATCATTTTCACTACTCCAGTCCTGTTCCGTCATCAATAATTCCAACGATTGCAGCATCGATAGGTGCGTCCTCCATATCAGTTCCTACTCTGGCTGCACTTCCCTGTGCCACCAATACATAGTCTCCAATCCCGGCACCAATCTTGTCGATCGCAATGATCTGATCAGCTCCTCCGGTCTGTACATGCTGCTTCAACACTTCTACAATCATGAATTTATTTCCGACTAATCTTTCGCATTTCCGTGTTGATACAACACTGCCTTTCACTTTTCCTATCAGCATAATCTTCTCCTCTTGCAACCTGTAAGAAATCTATTTGATAATTCTTACTGTATCTCCTGTCGCAATCTTCGCTGCATTCGCTTCATCTGTATCGATATGCATCTCAAGTGTAAAGCTGTCATCTACACGAATCTGTACATTGTTAAATGTTGTTCCGCGTTCATTGTCTGCTTTAACTGAAACGATATCTCCATCATGTACACCTGCTGCCATTGCATCTTGTGGTGCCATGTGAATATGTCTTTTGGCTACAATACATCCTTCATTCAGGTAAATCGCACCTTTTGGTCCAACTACCGCAATTGCAGCGGATCCTGCAATATTACCGGACTCTCTTATTGGAGCTTTTACTCCGAGACGAAGTGCATCTGTAGCAGAAATCTCTACCTGTGATTTACTTCTGACCGGTCCCAGGATTCTAACATTCTCGATTGCTCTAAGCTTCAGACCAACAATTGTGACTGTCTCATTTGATGCAAATTGTCCGCCCATAAGCCCTTTTTTCTTTGTAAGCTGGTATCCTTCTCCGAATAAAGCTTCTACATGCTCCTGTGTCAGATGAATATGTCTTGCGGACACACCAACCGGAACCACATAACCATTTTCAGAAGAAGCTTCCTGTTTCTGAATTGACTCCAGCACCATTCTTGTGATTAATTCTATACTTTGATTATCCATAATACGTCTCCTTGTATTATGCGGATTCTCCACATTTGGAAAATCATATCATTTTATGACATGACAGCCTTACAGTTTTTATCCTGTAAGGCTATCTGTCACCCTGATCGCATTTATTAGTCGATATGTGGAAGAATTTTTTCTACATCATTGTGTGGTCTTGGGATTACGTGTGTTGCTACTAATTCTCCAAGTCTTCCAGCAGCGTCTGCACCTGTTTCAACTGCTGATTTAACAGCTCCTACGTCTCCACGTACCATAACTGTTACAAGACCAGATCCGATTTTCTCTGTTCCTACTAATACTACGTTAGCAGCTTTTAACATTGCATCTGCTGCTTCGATTGATGCTACAAGACCTCTTGTTTCAACCATTCCTAATGCTTCCTGTGCCATTCTTTTTTCCTCCTTATGAATTGTTTCTGTTATCTGCTCTGCTTTTTGTGTTGTTTTTCTTACACGTTGCACTGTCTTAGCCGGTGCTTTTGCAGTTGCCGTTTTTGTTGTTTTCTTTGTGGATGCAGCTTTTGTTGTACTCTTCTTAGCCGTACCAGCTGCTTTAGAAGACGCTTCTTTCTTCTCTTGACCTGTCGGCTTCTTTTCCTCTGCCATCGTAACTGCCCTCCTTAACAAACTCGATTCGCACTGTTCTCAATCAGTTTCAGAATCTCTTCATGGGGACTTGGGATTACAACATGAGCAACCGGGTCTTTGATTCCATTGGCCGTAGCTGCTTCAATGGCCTGTGTTACCGATGATACATCTCCGCGGATGATAACCGTTACAAGTCTTCCACCTAACTTCTTTTCCCATGTAACCAGCTCTACCTCAGCTGTTTTGCACATAATATCAATTGCGACTACTGCTGCTGTTACACTTGGGATTTCAAAAAATCCATATGCCTGTCCCATGAGACTGCTCCTTTACTTCTCTACATCCGCAGTCTGTTCTAACCCAAACTGCGGATATTTATCATTATATTAGTTAATTATACAGTAGGAAGGATTTTCTCAACATCGTTGTGTGGTCTTGGGATTACGTGTGTTGCTACTAATTCTCCAAGTCTTCCAGCTGCGTCTGCACCTGTTTCAACTGCTGCTTTAACTGCTCCAACGTCTCCACGTACCATAACTGTTACAAGACCAGATCCGATTTTCTCTGTTCCTACCAATGTTACCTCTGCTGCTTTAGTCATTGCATCTGCTGCTTCGATTGCTGCTGTAAGTCCTCTTGTTTCTACCATTCCTAATGCTAACTGTGCCATTATTATTTCCTCCTAAAATCTTATATAAATACTATGTTTGATGTTTATTTATCTAAACCACTAATTTTCAGCATCTTCTCTGTATCCTCTGTAGGTCTTGCGATTTCATATTCAGCGACAATTCCCGCAAGTTCATTTGCTCTTTTTGTTGCTGCCTCCAACGCTGCCTTTACATCTGATACACTTCCACGAAACTTAACCATTACGATCAATGGTACCGGTAATTCGTCTGCATTTGCCGGTTTATTCTTATCAAAAGTCTCCAGTCTTACATTACCTGCTTTACATCCCGCATCTGCTGCTGCAAATGCAGTTGCCAGCCCGAAGACTTCTAACATGCCTACTGCTTCTCCCATATCATTTCTCCTTCAAGGGGCAGTTATTATTTATTCACAATCGCAATCTTAAGACCCTTCTGCTCTAAGTTTGTAATATGAGCTTCGTTGATCTCTTCCAATGGGAATTTGTGTGTGATAAGTTTTTCCATTGGAAGTCCGATTCCTTTTGCTCTCTTCAAGAAATCAAATGTTGTTGCATAATCTCTCAGTGTGTATACCCAAGATCCTACCAATGTGATCTCTTTTGAACAAAGATCAAAGTGTGGGTTAATTGTTGCATCTCCACCATTGATGAAGAATCCAAGTTCACAAAGTCCTCCACCATTGCGGATGAATTTGTAAATATTCGCATGAGCTACAGGAGATCCTGTACACTGGAATGCAAAATCTGCTGCATGTCCGCCAAATGCTTCTTTTACAGCATCTGCAAGTGCATCAATGCCTTTATGATTCATGAAGTTAACTGACTTCTCTGCTCCCATTTCTTTTGCGAATGCAAGTCTCTGCTCGTTACCATCAACTGCCACAATATTCTCAATACCCATTGTACGCAAAACAGCGATACAAATCAAGCCGATTGGTCCACATCCCTGAACAACAACACGACTGTTGAATCTTAAGATTCCTGTTGTTTTAGCTCTTTCTACTGCATGGATCAATACTGCACATGGCTCGATGAGGATTCGAGAATCAAGATCAAGATCACTTACATTAAAGATTGAAGATCCTTCTCTGACTAAGATGTAATCTGAGAACCATCCATTCAAATGGATATCATCATCTGGAAGTAATCCGTATACATCAGCTCCACCGATATTCTTCTTGTTCAAATCGAACATCTCGATCTCCGGATCATCTTTAAAAATCATACATGTTACAACTTTGTCTCCGACTTTCAGTGGTTTTCCTGCACTGTCAACTTTGACATTTTTACCCATTTTTACGATTTCTCCTGTACCCTCATGTCCAAGAGCAACTGGGATCAATCCAAATGGATCTCTCTTGAATTCGTGTGCGTCTGTTCCGCAGACTCCACAACCTTCTACTTTAACAAGAATATCTCCGTCACCAACTTCTGGGATTGGGAATTCTTTGATATCATAATGCTCCAGAGATGTCAGCATAGCTACGCGTGCTGTCTTTGGAATTGCCTGGCTTGCTGGTGCCGGCGCACTTGCTGCAGGTGCTGCAACAGGTGATTTTAACATATTTTCAAGTACCTGTTTTACAACTTCTTCTACGTTTGCAGAATTCATTTCCATTGTGTTACCCTCCATATTATTATCTGATACACAAGCTGTCTGTCATAACACATCTTCTTCTCTTAGTAAATGTGCTTGCGCTTGTCAGTCCTTCTCCTGTACGGCTTGCGATTGTGAAAGTACAGAATCCTTCACCACCAAAGCCAAGTGCTGAATACGAAGGTCCATTCTTTACAAGAATAGCTGTATCAATTGCTTTTGCATATTTTGTAATGTTATCCACATTCTTTGAATGGATATGTGCAGAATGTCTGTTGCCATGCTCCAGCCACACTGCCTGCTCTACTGCATCATCAAAATCTTTCGCTCTGACAACACCGAGAATTGGCATCATCAATTCTGTTGCGATCAATGGATGCTCCTTTGGTCCTTCAAATGTGATACATCTGATATTGTCCGGAACCTGAACTCCGATCATACCAAGTAATGTTTTAGCATCTCTACCTACACATTTACGATTTAATTTTCCACCTTTGAGAACTACTTCTGTCAGTGCATCCTGCTCTTCTTTTGATGCAAGATAACATCCCTGTTCACTTACCATGTAGTGCATCAATTCATCTGCAATAGAATCTACTGCAACGATTTCTTTTTCTGCGATACATGGGAGGTTGTTATCAAATGTACATCCGTTAACAATATCTTCTGCTGCTTTACGGATGTCTGCTGTCTCATCTACCAGTGCCGGTGGGTTACCTGCTCCGGCTCCGATTCCTCTCTTACCAGAAGAAAGCACTGCTGTTACTACACCAGGGCCTCCTGTAGCTGCAATCAAAGGAATATCTTTATGTTTCATCATGACAGCACTTGTTTCCATCGTAGGTTTTTCAACAGTAACTGCGATATTATCCGGACCGCCTGCTTCGATGGATGCTTCATTTAACATATTTACTGCATAAATAGAAGTCTTAATTGCCGCTGGATGTGGGTTGAATACAACTGTATTACCTCCTGCCAGCATTCCGATTGTATTACACAGAACTGTCTCACTTGGGTTTGTACAAGGAGTAATTGCTCCAATAACTCCAAATGGTCCCATCTCGATCAATGTAAGTCCTCTATCACCTGACCATGCAGTTGTTGTAATATCTTCTGTTCCAGGTGTTTTTTCAGCAACGAGCTGATGTTTTAAAATTTTATGTCCAACATTTCCCATGCCTGTTTCCTGCACACCCATATGTGCAAAAGTTTCAGCATTTTCTTTAATTTTTGTTCTAATGTTAGAAATGATCTTTTCTCTCTGATCCATAGACATCTTAGCAACGATTTTCTGTGATTTCTTCGCAGCTTCAATTGCTTCGTTCATGTCTTTGAATACTCCATGATTACCAGTCACATCGGCAGAAATCTGCATCTTTGCAACAACTTCTTTAACGATGTCCTGAATCATCTGTTCATTTACAGACACGCTAATACCTCCTTAAAAGCTTCTTTTCCATAAGCAGCAAGCTCTGTGTCTTCTTTTGCACTGCCACCGCTTACACCTAAAGCTCCGATTATTTTGCCATCTGCTTCCAGCACCTCTCCACCGCCGAAGATTACGATCTTACCTTCATTAGTGAACTGAATACCATATAACTCTTTACCCGGCTGGCTTAGTTCAGCCAGCTTTGCGGTAGACATTTTTAAGCTTGCCGAAGTAAATGATTTGTTCAACGCAATGTCGAAACTTGCTATATAAGCACCATCCATGCTCTGGACTGCCACCGGTCTCCCTGCGGCATCCGCAACTGCAACTACTACGTTCAATCCCATCGTCTCTGCCTTTGCCTTCACTTTATCGATCAGACTATTTGCCTTATCCAATGTCATCTTGTTCTTTTTACATTTACAGACATGTCCTTGTGCATGGTGAGAACCGTTCGCATTCATCCCTTCCAGCACAGCCTTCACTGCATTGGAAATATCCTGTTCGTTCATACCAGTCCTCATTTCTTATATATAAATTATTTTCCTAACTGTTCCATAACTTTCTTTGTGATAGAAGCAATCAGGTCTGCATCTGCAGATGCTGCTTCGTGTGATCCACAGTTTCCTCCACATGAGTGGCAGTTTGGTTTACCAGCTTTTGCATTTGGGCAAAGGTTTGCAGGATGTTTTCCTGGAAGTCCCATCTGTCTTCTGATTTCGTAAAGTTTTTCAACCTGCTCTTTGTTCAGTTCCTGTGGTCCACCGATCTGCATTGTCTGCCATAACAGGCGAGCGTAGAACTCTACTGACTCCATTTTGTGGTATGCATTTAATAAAGAATCAGAATATGTTAATGCTCCGTGGTTCTCAAGAAGAACTGCATCAAAATACTGAAGGTATTCAGAAACTGCATCTGGAATCTCCATTGTAGAAGGTGTACCATATTTAGCAACCGGAACACATCCAAGAGCGATAACTGCTTCTGGCATGATTGGCTGTGTCAAAGGAATGCCTGCGATTGCAAATGTTGTTGCATAAAGTGGATGAGCATGTACTACAGAATTAACATCTGGTCTTTCTTTGTAAACACGCATGTGCATTTTGATCTCTGATGATGGTTTGAATCCTGGGTTAGCCTGGATTACATTACCATTAGCATCTACTTTACAGATATACTCTGGTGTCATAAATCCTTTACTTACTCCTGTTGGTGTGCAAAGGAATTCGTTGTCGTTCAATTTTACTGAAAAGTTACCATCATTTGCTGCAACCATTCCACGATTATAAACGCGTCTGCCGATCTCACACATCTCTTTTTTGATTTCATACTCGTTAACCATTCTTGTTTCCTCCTTGGATTTTACAAAAAATTTGTTTTTTGTTATTTCTAACTTGATTCTACCACACAACCCCACAACAGTCAATCAGATCTTGTGTTGTTTTTGTTGGTTTTCACCCTTTACTTTTACTGTTTTTCAGTTTACTCTTATCTGTTCCTGTTGTATCGGAAATGTTTTTCAAGTTATTCACATATCGTTTTATTTTTTGATATTTTTTTGTGAAATATCAGGATATAATCCTGTCTTCTTATACAACATATATCGTTACTATTCACACTTCGTGTGATCAGCTATCATCCGCCGATCTGACACTCGATTCCCGATGTCATCTCAGCTACTTTTAATAGCTTTTGCATATGTTCATTTGTCGGAGGTTTTACATCCCCCATCAAATACTCTCGATTCAACCCGGTGTATTTATCCTGTCCTAATCTATGGTATGGCAACAAATGCATACGTTTTACATTAGGAAGTGTCGCTGTATAAGCTGCAATTTGACGGATTTCCTCTTCTGTATCATTGAACCCCGGTATAACCGGAACTCTTATGCTAAGTTCTGTCATTCCAGACTTTGCAATCTTCATCGCATTTTCTATCATCAGTTCATTGGAACGTCCGGTAAACTCTTTATGCTTTCTTGGATTCATATGTTTAATATCAAGCAGATACTGATCTAAATATGGAAGCAGTTTTTCAATTGTCTCCCATTTTGCACATCCCATACTCTCCATTGCTGTACTAATTCCGCTTTCTTGCGCAGCTTGAAGCAACGCTGTTGCAAATTCTGGCTGGCAAAGACTTTCTCCTCCTGACAGAGTCAAACCTCCCCCCGTTCTCCAGTAATACTGACGATCTTTCTCCACCGTCTTCATCACTTCTGCAACAGTCACATCACGCCCAATCACTTTCGGCTTTCCCTGCACCATCATCGTCTGGATATCATATTCCTGAGATTCCGGATTACAGCACCATCGGCAACGAAGTACACAGCCTTTCAAAAACACAATTGTCCGAATTCCATTTCCATCATGAATAGAGTATCGCTGAATATCGAAAATACGACCTTTCGTATTCCAGTACGCTTCCATGTTGTCTGTTCCTTTCTTGTATCACTGTTCAAATGCGAACTGTAATATTTTAAAATCCCTGCTCTGTTCTACGAATGATATCATCCTGCAAAGATTTTGATAATGTTGTAAACAATGCACTATAACCTGCAACACGAACAACCAAGTGTTTATACTGTTCCGGATGTTTCTGTGCATCCAACAATGTTTCTCTGCTGACTACGTTAAACTGCATATGACTTCCTTTTTGATCAAAGTAAGAACGAATCAATCCCACAAAATTCTCAAGACCTCTTCTTCCGCTTAACGCAGATGGGTGGAACTTCTGATTAAATAATGTTCCGTTTGATGCAATTCCATGATCCAGTCTTGAAACCGAATTAGCTGCTGCTGTTGGTCCATTCACATCTTTACCGGCTGATGGAGAAACGCCATCTGCTACAGGCTGATATGCAAGTCTTCCATCTGGTGTTGCTCCAGTCTGTGCTCCCAGAGGAACATTTGCAGATACTGGATAAAGACCTGCCTGGAACTGTCCACCTCTTGGATTGTAATATTTCAACATTGGCTTTGTATATGTATAAGCAACATCTCTTGCAAATGCATCCACTTCCGGATCATCATTACCAAATTTTGGAACCTCTTCGATCATCTTAAGGATACGATCTCCATTTGCCTTTGCTTCCGGAGATTCAACTGCTGCCACTACACTCTGTAAAATTGCTGCAATCTCTGTCGGTCCTACCTGCTGTCCGGCTGCTGCCATATCCTGTGCAACCTCTGATGTCATCACTGCAATGTCTTCCTGATTCAAACCATGACCATAGTTTGTTGTCAAAGCTTCTTTCAGTTCTTTCATTGACAATTTTTTCTCGTCATATACAAGTGTTTTCACTGCATATAACGAATCTGCCATATTTGCAATTCCGAATCCCTGCGGTCCTGTGAAATTATAAACAGCTCCACCTTCCTGCACTGATTTACCACTCTTCATACAGTCATCGATCATAGATGATAAGAATGGTAACGGACATCTCTCAGCATGTGCCATATCTATAGCATTATCTGCGTTAACCAACAATTTGATCATGTATTCCATCTGAACTTTATAAGCATGGTAGAACTTCTCAAATGTATCCATATCTTCCACATTACCTGTCTGTGGTCCAACCTGAACACCTTTATCCTTACCATTGTGGAATACCAATTCCAATGGACGACACATATTAAAGAATGCTGCATCATGCCATCCGTCTGTCTTGCCGGCTTTCTGTGGTTCTACACAGCCGATAATGTTATAGTCTCTTGCATCTTCCAGTGTTACACCTCTGCTCATCAATGAAGGAATGATCACTTCATCATTATAATAGGCCGGAAGTCCAATACCGGTTCTTGTCAGCTCTGCTGCTTTGATCATCAGATCATGAGGTGTTCCATTCCATACACGGATAGAAAGTGATGGTGCCGGAAGAAATACATGATGCGAAGCATCAATACACATAAATGACAAATCATTTGTCACATCGATTCCTTCTGAATTCTGTCCACCAACAATCATATTCTGGAACAAGCTATATCCTGCAAATCCCTCTGCCGAAGCGCCGTCACGACATTTGTTTAAGTCATTTAACTTAACAAAAATACAATCGATCAGTTCCTGTGCAAACTCTCTTGTAAGTTTGCCGCTATCGAGATCCTTCTTATAATAAGGATACATGTACTGATCAAATCGTCCCGGTGAAATAGAATGTCCACTTGATTCAATCTGAAGCAGCTGCTGTACAAACCAAAATGACTGACATGCTTCATAAAAGCTTGTTGCACCTTTTTCTGGTACATTCACACAGTTCTGAGCAATCTGAAGTAATTCCAGTTTTCGTTTTTCATCTGTGCATTTCTGCGCCTCATCCAGTGCAAGTTGTGCATATCTTCTTGCATAATTGATTGCTGCATTACAACTAATGATCATTGCCTGCAGAAGTCTTGACTTCTTCTGGTAATTACCATCTGCATAGCTGATTGATGCAAGTTCAGCTTCTGCCTTTTCTCTGATCCCTGCAAATCCAATATCTAACACTTCCCAGTATTTTACTGTAACGTGTCCTACACCATTATAGAAATAGTTTCCCGGTGTGAACATATTATGTTCCATTGCAGTCAATGTCTCAGGTTCCATATAAGCAGTTGCCAGTTCACTGGTTGTTTTTCCTTTCCAATAGGCATCTGCTTCTTTGATTTCCTGTTTTGTCTGCTCAGAAATGTAAAATGGATCTGCTGATCTGGTCTCTACTGTATCAAACTCTGCTTCCAGCCACTCATATGAGAATTCTGGATATGTCTGACAGCCTCTTGGTGCAAGTGTTGTACTACCAACAATCAACTCAAGATCACGAATCACGATTGGAATATTTTCCAATATATGTTCAAATGCTTTCGCACGACGTATAATGATTGGTTCATTCTCTGTCTGCTTGTAAGATTCTGTAATCAGCTTTGCTCTGGCTGACTCAATCTCCGGCATCTTCGCATAAAGATTCTCAACCAGTTTAGGGATTCTATCCGATTTCGGAATAGCCGTATTATCATAGGTATATAGTCCCATTTTTCGTTCTTCTCCTTTCCTCTGCCCAGTTATTGTTATTATACTTCATGAACGCCATGAAGTCAACGAAATCACAACAAATCCCAACACTTTTATCCGCATAAACAATTCTGAAAACAACACAATGTCACACTTTTATGTTGGTTTTCGTTCTAAACATCTCCTTTTTTCGCATTTTTATATTGACATCCGTCACAAAACAATCCATACTGGGTTTAAAGTATTTAATATAATTCTATTCTAATATATTTTTTAATAAATTGCATCTAATTTTTACTCAATAGCAAACTTATTTATACATTTTAAACAAAAGGAAAGTGAGGGATTTGTTGTGTTTTCAATTGAACTAGACATTCATACTCATACAATCGCCAGTGGTCACGCATCCACCGCAACTATCACCGATATGGTAAAAGCTGCTTCGGCTGCTCACTTAAAATTACTCGGAATATCTGACCATGGTCCAGCGACATTAGGAGGCGGAAAACCTTCTTATTTCCGCAGTCTCCCTATGGCTGCCCGCAAACGTCTTGGGATAAACATGCTTTATGGTATCGAAGCTAATATTACAGATTACAATGGAACTTTAGATTTGGAAGATTCTTTACTTGCAGGACTTGACTATGTCATTGCCAGTATTCATAAACCTGTCCTCAAACCTGGTACAGAGACTGAAAATACAAAGGCTTATCTTCGTGCTATGGAGAATCCTTTTGTATCTATTCTAGGACACTGCGATGATGTCAAATATCCTGTTGATTATTTGGCAATCATCAAATCTGCAATGGAACATCAAGTTATATTAGAAATTAACAATAGTTCGCTTAGCCCGGATGGATATCGCGGAGATACAAAATTTAACGATTTAATGATTTTGAATTTGTGCAAACATTTTCATTACCCGGTGTTGTTGTCGAGTGATAGCCACGGTCCGGAACATGTGGGAGATTTTCGATATGCATTGGAATTGGTAGAACAGGCGGAATTTCCGAAAGAGTTGGTGTTGAATTATTCAACTAATGAATTGATGAGCTGGCTGGAGAAGAGGAAAGTTGCTATTTAGTTCATTAAGTTGGATAAGCGTCCCTAAGAAAAATATTGGATATGAATTTCTGTTCAGACTCCGTCAGCGGGAAATACATAAAGGTCAGAATTATTACTAAAAACAGAGCTTAGAAACCAGCAACTCGGGCTGTGCCCTCAAACAGCAAGTTTCTAAGCTCTAACGTAAAATTCTGGCCTTTTAGTATTTCCAATCGCTTCCTTTGTATTCGCAGAAATTCATATCCAATATTTTTTCTCAGTACGTTATCGCAAATCTGATGAATTAAAAAGCAGAGCTTTACTGAACAGGCGCTGGCACCCCCTGTATCTACACATCTCGCTTATTCAGTGTTGTAGATATCTTTGTAGCAACCGTTGTATCTGCAAGACCTTAATATTTTCTGTTACAGATGCTCTTTTCTTGACCAATGTATCTGCAACTTGCTTTTCTTCGAACTTGCAGATGCTTTTCAGCCTGCCTGTCATGTATAATTGCATCTACATCTTGTCTTTTCTGGGATTTAAAGATACTTCCTTCGCAAATCTTGCATCTACATCCCACGTTTTCGATAACGTGAGGATGCTCCCCAGTAAAATTCCGCATCCTCAACCTGTTCTTTCTATACCTTGCAGATACTCTCCAGTAAAAATGTGCATCCTCAACTTGCTCTTTCAATGCTTTGAAGATGCTCCCATCAAAATTTTGCATCTTCAATCCCCGAAAATCCACTATCACAGATATTACTCAATATTCCTCGAGTTCACTCACTTCATGGACTGAGCCGATACATTCCTTACAAAAATTGATATAAGAAGTTCGAGCGAATATGGAGTGAGCGTTGGAGACACTTAGAGCGTAAATTTTTGTGTTAATGAATTTGAACGAACATGTTTGAAGCTGCGTAGCAGCAAGTTTGAGTTCAAATTCATTTGCTTTTAGCAAAAATTTACGCTCTTATGTGTCACCCGCTCATGGAATCTGAGCAAGAATTCTTATATCAATTTTTTGTAAGGAACGTATTGCCACTTAATGAACTAAATAGCAACTACGCTCTCTTAGACAGAACCTCTTCTTCGTATTTAGCAACATCGTCAAACCATCCTTCTGCTGCCACACCGCATCTGTTGCAGTATTCTTCCCAGATATCTCCGATTGGAAGTGTCTTGCACTCTTCCATCATTACCATTTTCTTAGACATCTGATTTGTATCCTGAAGCTCTTTGAGCATTGCACTTGGTGTACACAGAGCATTCAATAACGCTTTCTGGAAGCTTCTAAATCCTGTTACCCATGCAGAAATACGATTGATTGATGCATCAAAGTAATCCAATGCAATATATGTACGCTCAATTCCACCTTCGCAGCGAACGATTTCCTGTGCGATTTCTTTTGTTTCATCATCAAACAATACTACATGGTCTGAATCCCAACGAATCGGACGTGTTACGTGCAGAGCGATTTCAGGGAAGAATGTTAAAAGTGCAGGAATCTTATCTGAAACAACCTCTGTTGGATGATAATGTCCATTATCCATAAGTGGCAAGCATTTATCTTTGTTCATTGCCGCATAGCTTAAAGAAAATTCTGCTGAACCTACTGTATATGCTTCTACACCGATTCCGAATACTTTTGACTCAACACATGGTTTTACAAGATTTGTGTCAAATGGCTCTGCAAGGATTGCATCAATAGATTCTTTATAACGTACACGTGGTCCCATACGGTCAGCTGGTACATCCTTAAATCCATCTCCTGTCCAGATATTCATAACACAAGGAATTCCTGTCTGCTCTGCAAAATACTGTGAAATACGGATGCAGGCTTTTCCATGTTCAATCCAGAATTTTCTTACTTCTTCGTCCGGGCTTGACAATGTCAATCCATCTTTTACCATTGGATGTGAGAAGAATGTTGGGTTAAAATCAAGTCCCATTCCTCTTTCTTTTGCAAAATCAACCCATTTCTGGAAATGTTTTGGCTCCAATTTGTCACGATCTACAAACTCACCGTCTTCAAAAATTGCATAGCATGCATGTACATTAATTTTTTTCTTTCCTGGCATCAGGCTCATTGCCTTATCCATATCTGCTAATAATTCTTCCGGAGTTCTTGCTTTTCCAGGATAATTTCCTGTTGTCTGGATTCCACCTGTCAGAGGTCCATCATGGTCAAATCCTGTTACGTCATCTCCCTGCCAGCAGTGAAGTGAAACAGGAATCTGCATACATTTTTCGATTGCAGCGTCTGTGTCTACACCTAATTTTGCATAAATTTCTTTTGCTGATTCATATCTTGTCATTTTTTAATCCTCCATTTTACTTTTATAATTTCGTTTTCGTAAATGTCTATATCTTTATTTTAATTTCGTATGTTTTTATGTCTGTATTATTTAGTTCTCGTAGATTTTTATGTCTATATTATTTAATTCTCATAGATTTTTATGTCTATATTATTTAATTCTCATAGATTTTCACATCAAATGACTCACCGATACATGTTCTTGCTTCCGGAAGACTCTTAAATGTTTTGTCATGAAGCATCTGAACAATAATATTTCCGATGGCTGTGGCTTCGGATGGTCCTGCTGAAACTCTTCTTCCTGTATATTTTGCAGTCAATTCATTTAAATATCCTGCATTTGCACCGCCACCGACAACATAGATTGTTGAGTAATGCTCGCCTGTCAGTGCTTCGATTTCCTCGATTGTATCGCCATAACATTTTGCAAGACTGTTATAAATAACAGCCGCGATTTCTCCTGCTGTTTCAGGAACCTGCTGTTCTGTATCCTGACAGAATTTCTTCACTGCTTCAATCATACTCTTTGGAGCAAGGAAGCAATCGTCATTACAATCTACGATAGATGAAATTGTTTCTTTTGAAGCTCTTTCGCAAATTTCTGCAAAAGAAAGGTCTTCTGTAAATTCTTTCTTTACAGACTGGATCATCCAAAGTCCCATGATATTTTTCAGGAAACGGAAACGATGGTCGTATCCACCTTCATTTGTAAAGTTTGATTGCATACTCTTCATAGAGCAGTCTGCTTCTTTTCTTTCAATTCCCATCAGCGACCATGTTCCGGAGCTGATGTAAATTGCATTGTCATCGTTTGTCGGAACTGCAAGTACTGCCGAACCTGTATCATGTGTTGCAGGAAGGACAACAGTACAGTTGAAACCGACCTCTTCCTGAATTGCTTTTGTAAATTCACCAACAACTGTTCCCGGCATCGATACTGGCTGGAACATTTCTTTGTTGTATCCAAGCATATCGATCAGCTCATAGTCCCACTCATTTGTCTTTGCATTCACAAGCTGTCCTGTTGTTGCATTGGTATACTCGTTTTTCTTCTCTCCAGTCAGAAGGAAATGGAAATAATCCGGAATCATAAGGATTGATTTTGCCTGCTCCAGATATTCTGGGTGTGACTCTTTCACCGCCATCAACTGATATATTGTATTGAAAATCTGTTTCTGGATTCCTGTTCTCTCGTATAATGCTGAAAGTGAAATTGTCTCATACACTTTTGCATCCATTCCATTTGTTCGGTTATCGCGATATCCAACTGTCTCGCCAAGAATTTTGTCATCCTTATCCAACAACACGTAATCAACACCCCATGTGTCAATTCCCATATAAGATGGAATTTTGCCGATTTCTTTACATTTTTTCAATCCATTTTTTATCTCTGTAAACAGTCTCTCTACATCCCAACACAGTGTACCATTCTTGTTATCCATTCCGTTCGGGAAACGATACACTTCTTCCAGCTGTATTTTTCCATTGACCATGGATGCAAGCATGTGACGTCCGCTTGATGCCCCAATATCAATTGCTAAATAATACTTGCTCATTGTGTGCCTCCTTCTTGTATTTTCACTAATTTTCTTGTATGAACACATTATAAATTGTAAAAAAATACAAAAAAAGGTCTCCATTTGAAAACAAATGAGACCTTATTTGCACCACAAGTTCAGCCATGCGCAAAAATAAACACAATCTTTATAAGCTTGCTTATATAAGACTGTGTTTATTTTTGCATATGGCAAACGCCATACAGCGAGAAGTAGTTGCTATGCAACAGATTCGAGCTGCATGGCTGAACGATAAATGAATTCACCATCATTTCCCCGCCCGATATTCTTTCGGGCCCATGCCATACCATTCTTTAAACTTTCTATAAAAATAACTTGTATTATCATATCCTACTGATTCAATAATATCTGCAACCGGCAATGTACTATTCGTAAGTAAATACGCCGCCTGACTCATACGTTTTGACTGCAGTAATTCTTTATAAGTCTTACCGGTCTGCTTTTTAATCGCCTTGCTCAGCCAATATACATCATAATTCATGATTTCAGCCAGTTCTGACAAGCTTCCATTTTTGTAATGTTCCTCTATATAATTTAGAACTGTTCCGGTCAATTCATTATCAATTCCGGCATTTCCTGTTTCCATTTTGTCCATATGATTTAATAACTGAAGCAACATAAGTCCCATTGTAATCTGATTACAGCTTCGTTTATTTCCTATATCATAAAAAATGGTCCAAACCATATTTTCCATCAGATTCTGAATCGGTAAAATATCTGCAACATGGAAATATAAATAAGATGTCTTCCCATCTTTTCCGCAGAGTGTTCCTACAAGAAATTCTTTAAGAATATTATCTTCTGCCCCCATCATAGAAAATGCCATGTTGAAAAATTCCGGCAAAATGATAAAATTCACGGCAATATCTTCTTTCCCTGCCGGCAGTATTTCCTGCTGGGCGTGTTGATTTAAAAATAGCAAATCACCCTGCTCCAACACAACTTTATTTCCATCAATATAATGTGTTGTACTGCCCTGACACATGTAAATCAATTCCACATAATTATGCCGATGCTTTGGAAAATTCACGAATCTTGTATGTGGCCTAACCTGGATCAGCTTCCCTTTTTGCAAAAGCTTTTCGCTGTCAATAACCAGCTCTTTTTTCCCCGTATAGAGCCCTCGATCTATTCCCTTCTGTTCATTCAAAATGCGCTGTTCTTCTTCTGTAATGACAGAAAGCGCATCGATCAGTTCTTTGTCCATCCTGCAATTTCCTCCGTCAGTGCCATATACTCTTTTGCACTACGGCTGCTTTTTTTGTAAGCCATAATCGGTCTATGATCATCCTGAGACCATTCTACAGTACTGTCTACTCGAATATATGTATCAAACACTCTGACATTTTCCAAATCCTGCAGCACTTCTAACGTCTGTTTAAAATAGCTCTTTCTTGTATCTACTTTTGTAATCAGCACGCCTCCGATTTGTAAATCCGGTGCAATTTGTTTGACCTCTTCTAAAAATTCGAACATATTTCCTAATCCGAATAATCCCCAAGGTGTAGATTCTACCGGAATTATCACCTCGTCCGATGCACATAAAATATTCATCACCCAGCCGCCAAGTGTCGGTGGTGCATCGATTAAAATGTAGTCATATAATTCTTTCTCTACAATTTTAGAAATGCCTTTCTTTAAAATGTATTCTCTCTGCCATTTTGTAAAAAGTTCATACTCAATCGAACTCATCAGTGTTGAAGATGGGATTAAGTCCAGATTTTCAAAGTCCGACTTCACGATATAATCTGTCAAATCAGCCTGTTTTCGAATCCCTTCATATAAGTTCTTATCACTCTGAGCAAATGCAAGTACTTTATCCTCATCAAATAATGACAGTGAAAGATTCAACTGCATGTCTCCATCGATCAGAAGGACTTTTTTCCCAAGCTGTGTCAGACCATATCCTACATTGGCACAAGTAGTTGACTTTCCGCTTCCCCCTTTATTATTTGCAAAACAGATTACCTTTGTTTTTCCCATAACCAAATCCTTCTTTCTATTGCTCTCTCCACGATTCATCAGCAGGTTCTTTCCCAAAAATCTTGTCGACCAACTGAGAATATTCCGCATACGCCTCCTGCCCTTCAAAGCCTGGTCTTAAAACGTCTCGGATATTTTTATAATACCATCCCATAGCATCCTTATTTTTCATACGGAACCGCAGCCACAATTCTTCTCCGAATATCGGATAATCTCTGTTAATGTCCCTCAGATTAGATAATTTATCTGCCAGACCAATCATCTGTAATTCCTCAGATGCATTTTTTAAATGTTCAATGGTAGCTGACTTTCTTTCTACCCATGTTCTTGTCTTATCCTCGCTCTCACCCACTACCAGCTTTGCAACTCTTTCACCAAACTGTGTGCAAATTGTTTTCTCCGATACATCTTTGCAATCCTCTATTGTATCGTGAAGCACTGCAGCACAGATGATTTCTTCATCTTCTGTCATTGTCATCACAATGTCTTTTACTTCTAACGGGTGCACGATATAAGGTTTCTTTGTTCCTTTTCGAAATTGTCCTTCATGTGCTTTCGTTGCAAATAGAATCGCTTCATCCAGCATCTTTTTTCCTCCTCGAATATAGAACTGTTACTTTTCTTTGACTTCTATAGAAAATGATATCATAATTAATTTTGATACTCAACGAAAAAAAGTAAATGATGTTTGCTTTTCTATATATAAATCCGTTATAATAAAAATAATAGTGAGGTACTCTTTATGCACAAAAAACATGTTTTGATAACCGGTGCATCTCGCGGGATTGGTGCTGCCTGCGCTTTCACTTTCGCAGCACATGGTTATCATGTATTTTTAAATTGTAATAAATCAATCGATGCACTTCAAAAGGTTGCTGATTCTATTACTCAGCAAGGCGGAACTTGCACCTTAGTTCCCGGTGATGTCGGCAATCCTGATATTGTACGAGCGATTTTTGAAAAGATTTCTACCATTGCTCCCGGATTGGATGTACTTATCAACAATGCCGGTATTTCTTATGTGGGATTGTTAACAGATATGAGCGATGAAGAATGGACGCGTATTTTAAATACAAATCTTTCTTCTTCTTTTTATTGTTCCCGTGCTGCAATCCCTTACATGGTTCGGCAAAAAAATGGAAAGATCATCAACATTTCCTCTATGTGGGGAAGAGTCGGTGCTTCCTGCGAAGCTGCCTATTCTGCCACAAAGGCTGGGATGAATGGGCTTACAATGGCCCTTGCAAAAGAACTGGCCCCAAGTAATATCCAGGTCAATGCAATTGCATGCGGAGTGATCGATACAGAAATGAATGCTGTATTTTCAGATGAAGAGCGTCAGGAGCTCGCTGAAGAAATTCCTTCCGGACGTTTCGGAACTGCAACTGAAGTCGGACAGCTTGCATTTGACCTTTCCGAAAACCATAATTATTTAACCGGACAGATTATCGGACTGGACGGCGGATTTATTTAATTCAAATAAATTTATGATTGGAGATACATTATGATTAACGTACATGAAATAGAAAAAATATCTATGAACTGTTCTATGACAGAATTTGTCGGAACAACTGTATTAGATACAATTGGACTGGTCATTCCCGGAGTTGATCCGATGCTTTTGAAACAAATGAATTTAAAAAAACCATACCGAAGCTTAGGTCTTCTCAGCTCTCGTACCGGTGCTGCCGGACAGATTAACGCTGTCGACGAAGCAGTTAAATCTACAAACACTGAAATCGTATCCATTGAACTGCCACGCGACACAAAAGGCTGGGGCGGACATGGTAACTACATTATCATCGGCGGAGACAACGTTTCAGATGTTCGTCGTGCTGTAGAAATTGCACTCGAATACACTGAAAAATATGCCGGAGAACTTTATATCAGCGATGCCGGACATTTGGAATTTACCTTCTCTGCAAATGCAGACCAGGCTCTGAATCTTGCTTTTGATGCACCAATCGGAAAACCTTTTGGCTTTTTCTGTGGTTCTCCTGCTGCAATTGGAATGGTTATGGCTGATTTAGCTGTTAAATCTGCTTCTGTAGAGATTGTAAAATATATGACTCCAGATCGTGGAACCAGTCATTCCAATGAAGTGATTGTTGCTGTGACCGGTGATGCCAGTGCTGTAAAAAATGCAGTACTGACAGCCCGTGATATTGGTTTACAGCTTCTCGTCTCTATGGGCAGCTATCCAAAGAGTCCCGGAAAACCTTTCTTAGAATAACCCATGCTTTTGTTACTCTAAATCAGTTTTGAACGTAAAACATAAAGGATGACAATCTCCACTTTTTTGTAGTGTATATTGTCATCCTTTTTTACCATTTTAACCTCTGCTTATATTCTTCCATAGATTGACTTCGGTACATATGCCTTTACTGCAATTCCTTCTGCAACATACTCCTCTTCTAAAAGCTGTCCCTGTTTTCGAATCAATTGAATTTTACCGGCTTCAGAAAAATCATACAATCGTTCCACATAAATCTGATCCTGCCGGATGATATCAAGCAATGCCCCTTTCAGTTCATCCAGTCCCTGTCCGGTCTTTGCTGACACTGCAAATGTATAGTCTGCATGCAGATCGCGAAACATTTGTGGTGCTTCCAATTTATCCTGCTTATTAAACAGTGTAATAATAGGCTTTCCCTCTACGCCTAACTGACGCAGTGTATCATATACTACATACATCTGTGTATCCACCTGAGGGTTTGAAGCATCTACAACATGAATTATAATATCTGCATATTTTGCCTCTTCCAAAGTACTTTTAAATGCCTCTATCAAATGATGTGGCAATTTGCGGATAAAACCTACGGTATCCGTCAAAAGTACCTGTTGTTTTCCTTCCAGTTCTAACGCTCTGGTCGTTGTATCCAATGTTGAAAAGAGCATGGCATCCTCTAAAATTCCTGCCCCGGTCAGTGCATTCTCCAAACTGCTCTTTCCTGCTGAAGTATATCCCACAAGGGCTGCCACTTTCAGATTAGAATCCTTACGCTGTGTCCGGATCAATTCACGATGCTGTTCCACCTCGCGCAGTTCTTTTTTTAATCTGCTGATTCGTTCTCTAATCAAACGCCTGTCCATCTCCAGTTTTTTCTCTCCGGGACCTCTTGTACCAATTCCGCCTCCCAGTCTGGACAATGAATTTCCCAGTCCAATCAATCTTGATGCTCTGTATTTTAATTGTGCAAGTTCTACCTGTATCTTACCTTCACTTGATACTGCTCTTGCCGCAAAAATATCCAGGATCAATAGCGTACGATCAATGATTTTACACCCTAACTCCTGTTCCAGATTTTTTAATTGCACAGATGTCAGTTCATCATCACAAATAATTCCTGTGGCATCTGTTTCCCACAACAGTTCTTTGAGTTCGGTTATTTTTCCTTTTCCTATATAAGTTGCCGGATGAATATACTCTCTGCTTTGTATCATTCTTCCCACAACTTCAGCTCCTGCTGTTTTTGCCAGTTCGCCAAGCTCATCCAATGACTCTTCTGCCGGTTCGTTTTCATTTAACTGAACTCCAACCAAAATCACTTTTTCTTCGGCTTCTTTTAACTCATACATCGTCATAAACTATCTTGTCTCCAAAAATTCTACTTCTTTTTCTATATCCTTGTCATTCGGGTAGTCTGCAATATACTCATTTGCCGCATTCTTAGCTTCTTCCCAGTTTTCCTGTTTTTCATAACACACAACCTGATTGTATCTCATCTCCTGTATAAGATCAGAATAATCAACTTCTTTTTTTGATTTCGATGCATTTACCGCATCCTTTGACTGTGCATATGAAATTCCTTCATCAAAATATTTTAATGCAGATTCATAATCCTCCTGCTGCATTGCAGATACTCCCATAATATTGTAAAGCTCGGCAGTTCTCTGAACTCCATCATCTAACGCTTTCTGCATACTTTCCAGGACTTTATCATACTCTTTTAATTCATAATATGCCATTCCCAGTCCGTGATAAGCTTCCGCAACATCCTCTTTCTTTCCTTTCGCCTCTGCTGTACTTGCAGCCTGTGTAAACTGAGTAACCGCTTCTTTATAATCTTCCTTTTCCATTGCTTTTATTCCTGCTTTTCCTGCATTTGAACATCCTGTAAGTAAACAAGACATTGTCAAAATCACCAATCCACAGTTTCGAATAAATTGCATTTGATTCTTCATTTTCATTCTCCATTTTCGTCTTTATTCCGGATATTTCAATATCCAGAATGAATTTAAAATATTTAATAACATTACACCGACATCCGCAATGATGGCATTCTCCATAGATACATAACCAAATAATGCCAGCACCAGCAAATATACTTTCATGCCGATTGCAAAAATCATATTCTGCTTCACTGCCCGAATTGTCCCTTTGGAAATTCGAATGGCATTTACAATTTTAATCGGCTCATCTTCCATCAAAATAATATCTGCAGCTTCAAGTGCTGCATCTGCTCCCAGTCCTCCCATGGCAATTCCGATATCAGCACGTGCAAGAACCGGCGCGTCATTGATTCCATCCCCGACAAACGCAAGTTTTTCCTCTTCAATCCGGCTTTCCATAAAGTCTTCTAACTGTTCTACTTTGTCTTCCGGCATTAAATTTGCAAACACAGAGTGGATTCCTACTTTTTTGGCAACATCTTCTGCCACTCTGTCATTGTCACCTGTCAACATAACGGACTCAATCTGATGTCTGTCAAGCCATCGTACCATCTTTTTCACACCTGGTCGAATAATATCCGAGATTAAAATATATCCTGCATATTCTCCATCCACCGCTATATGAACCGCTGTTCCGATATCCGATACCGGCTGATAATAAAAGCCTTGCTTATTCATATATTTTGCATTTCCGGCAAAGACAACTTGTCCATCTACAATTGATTCCACTCCAAAGCCAGAATATTCTCTTGTATGAGAAACTCTTGCTGTATCAATTGTTTTTCCATAGGCCTCCCTTAATGACTGTGCGATTGGATGATTTGAATGAACCTCCCCATATGCGGCAAGCTCCAGTAACTTCTGTTCAGACATTCCTCGCGGACAAATCTCTTTGACAGTAAATACACCTTCCGTCAAAGTTCCTGTCTTATCAAACACAAATGTTTCTGTCTGCGATAAAGCTTCCAGATAATTACTTCCTTTGATCAATACACCTTGTCTGGATGCTGCTCCGATTCCACCTAAAAATGCAAGTGGAACCGATACTAACAGACCACATGGACATGCAGCTACCAGAAAAATCAATCCTCGATAAATCCAAACATGTCTATCCTGACCCGCAAACATCATTGGCGGAAGTATCATGACTAAAATTCCCATCAGTATTACGATTGGTGTATAGTATCTCGTAAATCGATCAGCAAGCTTTTCTGTTTCTGCTTTTTTATTATTTGCCGCTTCAACCAAGTTCATAATCTTCGCTGCCATAGATTCCTCATAAACTTTCGAAACTCTCGCCTCGATCATTCCGCTTAGATTGATACTTCCGCTAAAAAGCTTGCTTCCTATCTTCACTTCTCTTGGTTCTGCCTCGCCAGTCAACGCTTTTGTATCTATCATACTTACGCCCTGTGTAACTGTTGCGTCCACCGGAATCCTCTCTCCCGGTTTAACCACGATTACATTCCCCGGTATCAATTCGACAGGCGAAACCGTTCTTGTTCCACCTGCAATCTTTAAGTTTGCATGTGACGGCCGGATATCCATAAATTTGGCAATTGATTTTTTTGTTCTTTGCAAAGAAATAGCCTCTACCAGATTTCCCACCTGATAAAATAGTACGGCCGCAACAGCCTCACGATATCGCCCAACAAACATTGCTCCTATTGTTGCAACCAACATCAGAAGATTTTCATCAAAAAGTTTTTTATGTTTTATATTATAAAAGGTCTGCCACACTATCTTTACTGAAAGTACAATATATGCAAAAATATACAACATCAATTCCACTCTGCTATCTGTATTCCATTGCTTTACCGCAAAAAGTGCATTCAAGTAAAGAACCAGGCCTGCTCCTATTTCGATCAGCTTACTTTTTACTTCTTTTGTCATTCTTACCCCTTTATTTTTCAATTGCACACGTTACTTCTCGCCTCTTTCAAGTCGAATATCTACCTGACTACATTTCTCTCTTTCCTAATAAATGTTCCGCCACACTGGCAACACTCTCTGTCTTTTGTACCCCTTCCTGCTGCTCCAGACACGCTTGAATTGCTTCATTGAGCGATAACATCTTATCGTCCAGCTCTGATACCATCTGTGCACATTCTCTTAAATCCCTGCTTATATATTCCGGTGCCATTCCTTCAAATTTGTAGTAAATCTTATGTTCCAGACTGGCCCAGAAGTCCATTGCGATCGTTCGAATCTGAATTTCTACTTTCGTATCAACCACGCTATCTGATAAAAAGATTGGAACAGATACCAGCATATGATAACTCTTATATCCGCTTTCCTTCGGTTTTTTAATATAATCCTTGATTGTCAGCACTTTCAGGTCGCTTTGATTACCTATCATCTCTGCTAATCTGTAAATATCAGATGTAAATGAACAGATCAGCCTTACTCCTGCAATATCATTGATATACTTTACCATATTCTCAATCGATGTTTCATATCCATATCGTTTCAACTTTTTTACAATACTCTCCGGAGTTTTCACCCTCGTCTTGATATGCTCAATCGGATTATATTTATGCACATGCTGAAACTCATCATTGAGAATTTCTAACTTTGTCCCCACTTCTTTTAATGCTGCATTGTACAGAAAGATAACAGTCTTCCAACTATCTACATCCTCATAATTTTTAATTGCATCCTGCATTCGACATCGTTCTCCTTCATAAATATATTTCTTTCCCCATTCACTATTTCTGTCAATTTTTAAGAAACAGTATATATACTTTAGTATAGCATAGTCCAGCCTACAAATCCAGTTTCATGTCTCCATAACGAATCCACTTTTTCTTTCGCATATACTCAGAAAAAAGTAATGTCAAAAGTGCCGGCAGAACAATCTGGATCATCACCATTTTAATCATGACTATCATCGGTTCTTCCGTCTGCGTCATAACCTGCCAGGTCATAATCTGACCCACCAGTCCGGCTGTTCCCATCCCCGACCCAGTTGCATTATTAGTCATATGCAAAAACATGGTTCCGACCGGTCCTAAAATTGCACTGGATAATATTGCAGGAAGCCAAATCACCGGTCGTTTCACAATATTCGGAACCTGTAGCATCGATGTTCCGATTCCCTGTGCAAATAAACCGCCAAATCCATTTTCACGAAAACTTGCAACTGCAAAGCCAACCATATTACAGCAACATCCTATCGTTGCCGCACCAGCTGCCAGACCTGATAAATTCAATACAATTCCGATTGCAGCTGAACTGATTGGAAGTGTCAAAACCATTCCCATCAATACAGAAACCACAATTCCCATGATTAATGGCTGCTGTTCTGTCCCCCAGTTGATCAGAGAACCTATCCATGCCATGAATTTTGAGATCGGAGGTCCCACAAAAATTCCTACCACCGAACCGACACCGATGGTAACAAGCGGTGTGATCAATATATCAAGCTTTGTCTTTCCCGCAATTAAAATTCCTACTTCAACAGCTAGATAAGCAGCAACAAATGCTCCCAGCGGCTCGCCCGGTCCCGCTAACACGATTGCCCCATTCTGCAAAATCTCTCCCGATAAAATCTTACCGGCAAATGCACCTACCATACCTGCTGTCGCTGCTGACACTACAACCAGCTGACTTGCTTCAAATTTTCTTGCGACTCCAACACCAATTCCTGCGCCTGTCATTGCTGCTGCGACCTTTCCTATCAGAACGATCCATGCCCCCGTATTACCAGTCACCATAGATCCAATCTGCTGTATAATCGTCCCAATAATCAACGTTGCAAACAATCCATGTGCCATGCCACTTAATCCATCAATAAAAATACGATCCAATGTTTTTTTCATCTTCGAATTCCCTTCAGCTCATTTCATACAAATTCTTATGAATTTTATTTACGTTATCATCATATTCTATCATCGACATTTTGCTTTTTCAATGCTATACTTGAACTACTTTTGAAATTCTGTAACACAAATTTTTCCAGAAAATATTCACATATTAATTAACAGGAGGAAATCACTATGTTCCGTTTATGGGGAAAAGAATTTAAAGACAACCGTCTGCTTCGCGATACTGTTATTTGCGATGACACGGATGATACACGAACACATAAAATTTTTCATGCACTCGACGAGATCTGTTATGAATTTGATCTAAGCAAACCAATCTGGCTCGACTCCACGATTGCTGATTTTAAAAGACATGATAAAGCTCGATTTTATCAAGATAATTTTGTAGATTCGATTGATTTTGATTATCTTGAGATACAGATTATTGAGGAGTAGGTTGCTGTTTAGTTCACGACAGCCCACACGCAGGAAAAAGACTATGCACTCCTGCTCAGCTTCGTCGGGCAAGCCCGACTCCAATTCGC
>OGCN01000657.1_pt1 | contig 53839 bp, 42 predicted proteins | sample 1570181 | NCBI WGS metagenome assembly OGCN01 (sample SAMEA4370584, study PRJEB24528) | human gut metagenome | reverse complement strand
ATGAGAGCGCCCATAATCAGGGCAAAAAAGCAAAAAATCTTAGATATCCTTAGCAATCGAAACAGTGCACCAAAAGGAAAAACAAATAAAAATGCGAATGTAATATTTACGGATATGACGCATTGTATTATACTACAAACGATAGGATGCAAAGGAGTATCAGAGGAACTTTTGCAAATAGCTGATTTTTTGTGGTGCAGGTAAGGAGGAATTAGATGGGGGCTATGTCTAATTTGGTAAATAAGCTTGTGGCGACCGGCAATCTGGAAGAGGAAGAATTGACGGAGCTGCTTCAATTTCGAAATGAAGAGACTTCTCAGTATCTATATGAGCAGGCACAGATGATCTGTAATAAAAAGAAAAATAAGAAAGTGGAAATCTGGGGCAGGATTTTACTGGGAAATTTTTGCAAAAATGATTGTAAGATGTGTGGTTTACAAAGAGGAAACCGTTTTGTGAAGCGGTATCGTATGGATATGGATCATATTTTGCGACTCTGTCATGATTTTGATGCACAGGGAGTAAAGGGGTTTGTTCTGGAAAGTGGTAATGATCCGCTGCTGGGAGAAGAAAAAATTGCGGAAATCATTTTGGCGATTCACTCTCATCATCCAAAGACGAAGATCATTCTTGCGTTAGGCGAAAAAAATGAAGGTGCGTATCTTCATTGGAAAACGGTAGGTGCAGTTGGATATCTGTTAGCACATGGAAGTGCCAATGAGAACCATTTTAAAAAAATCTATCCGGCAAATACTTCCGTTTTATTAAAAAAACAGCACCAATGGCAGTTAAGAAATATAGAGTATCTGCTTGGTGATGAGCTGTTAGTCGGAATACCATATCAGACGGTGAAGGATGTTGTAGACGATCTGCGTTATATGAAGGAACAGGGAGTCAATATTATTGATATACGGACATTTATGCCGGCATTGCATACGGTATTTGAAAGAGAACGAAGCGGTAATGGGGATATGGCGATTTATATTATGGCAATTATGCGTCTGATGCTTCCGAATGCTTATATCCTTGCTGATCCGGTTTTGGAATGTGTAAAAAAGAATGGCAGAGTACAGGCATTAGAAGCAGGAGCAGATGTGCTCTTAGTCGATGTACCCGAAGCAGAGATTCTTTCTTCTTATTGTGTGTATCAGCGAAAGAGTGGAAGAATGCAGCTTGGTCTTGATGATCTTGATCAACTTAAAATGCAAATACAGGAAAAAGGGTTTCAATTCTGAACCCCTTTTTCTTATGCTTATGCTTGAATTATACCAAAAGATTTTTTATGATTGCTTTCTTTTCTGACATTTTCATGGAATTATATTGAAAATAGTTTTATAAAAAATATTTGCATAGAGTTTATTATAAAAACGGTAAGATATTTTTATAATATACAATTTCCGACAGTACGTGGAAATGGTAATACATCACGGATGTTTGACATACCGGTCAGATACATCACACAGCGTTCAAAGCCAAGTCCGAAACCGGCATGACGGGCACTTCCGTATTTACGAAGATCGGTGTAGAACGCATAATCATCTAAAGACAACCCGGTTTCTTTCATTCGTGCCAGGAGCAGATCATAATCATCTTCACGCTGGCTGCCACCGATGATCTCACCGATTCCCGGAACCAGACAATCCATGGCGGCAACTGTCTTTTGATCCGGATTTAATTTCATGTAGAATGCTTTGATCTCTTTTGGATAATCGGTAACAAATACCGGACGTTTAAAGATTTCTTCGGTCAGATAGCGTTCGTGTTCTGTCTGAAGATCAGATCCCCAGTGTACTTTATATTGGAAAGCATCATTGTTCTTTTCTAATATTTTAATTGCTTCTGTATATGTGATATGCCCGAATTCAGAATGCAAAACATGTTCTAAGCGTTCGATCAGACCGGTATCAATATGCTGGTTAAAGAAAGTAAGTTCTTCTTTTGCATGCTCCATGACGTAAGAAATGATATATTTTAGCATATCTTCCGCAACCTGCATATCATCATTAAGATCGGCAAAAGCCATTTCCGGTTCGATCATCCAGAATTCTGCTGCATGGCGGCTTGTATTGGAATTTTCAGCACGAAAAGTCGGCCCGAATGTATAAATGTTTTGGAATGCCATGGCATATGTTTCACCATTTAGCTGTCCGCTAACCGTCAGATTAACTTCCTTTCCAAAGAAATCCTTCTTATAATTAACCTTTTCATTAGGTGATTTTTCAATATTTGCAAGGTCTAATGTGGTAACCTGGAACATCTCTCCGGCACCTTCACAGTCGCTTCCTGTAATGATCGGAGTATGCACATAGACAAAATCACGTTCCTGAAAGAACTGATGAATAGCATATGCGATCAGGGAACGGACGCGGAAAACCGCCTGAAAGGTATTGGTTCTCGGACGCAGGTGTGGAATGGTACGAAGGTATTCAAAAGAATGTCTTTTCTTTTGTAATGGATAATCCGGAGTAGAGGTGCCTTCTATCGTAATACTTTCTGCATGGATTTCAAAAGGCTGTCGTGCATTTGGTGTAACAAGGACATTGCCTTTTATGATCAATGCAGAGCCAATGTTGAGTTTACGTATCGTATCAAAGTTTTCCAATGTATTGTCAAAGACAACCTGAACCGGCTGAAAATATGTTCCGTCATTGATGGAAATGAAACCAAAGGATTTCGAATCGCGCAAGCTGCGTATCCAGCCACAGATCGTAACGGATTGCTCATTATAAGAATCCAAATCCTGATATAATTTTTTGATGTGTATAAAATCCATAATAATCCCCTTTTCTTTTTCTTTCTTTTACGATCAGAGTGCCAAAAGTCTGTTAGAAGTTATGCAGAAGGGCAGATTGTAAATATTTTTCTGCATTTGGGCACACATAATACCAGTATTTCTTATTTTTCTGCATTCGTCAAGTAAATATTCTATAAATGCGTCAGGAAGGTGAGTTGACAAGAAGAAAGGACGGATATATATTAAAAGAAGATTAACTTTATAAATTTTAAATATTATAATTTGATGGTGTGATCTCATGACAATCGGAGGTGTGGCATTATGAGAGAGAACGAGCGAGAGGAGACACCTGACAAAGAACTGTTTTCGGGAGAGAAGGTTTTATTGGTTGACGATAATAAGATCAACTTAGAGGTTACGAGGACAGTATTAGAACAGGCAGGAGTCAGAGTAGACACTGCAAATACCGGAGAGAAAGCCTTAGAGCTGTTTTTACAGTCGAAAGAGGGAGAGTACAGGCTTATTTTTATGGATATTAATATGTATGGAATGAATGGATATGAGACAACGCAGAAGATCCGCAGAATGAATCGTAAAGATGCAAAAACGGTGCTGATCTTTGCTGTATCAGCCGACATTCAGGTTACATATAAGGAAAAAGCATTGGAAGCAGGGATGAATGGATGCATTTGTAAGTCGTTTTCGTATAATGACATTATAAAACAGATGCACAGGCTGCTTGAAGAAAAAGAGGGAGAAGAGGACAAATAGACAGATGGAAGAGAAAAGTTCACAAAGTGTAAAACTTAGCAGTCTGAAACCGCATTTTTTGTTTAATGCATTAAATTCTGTGAAATGTGAGGTAATATCAGATGCATCGGACAAGGTAGATCTCTTGGATGATTTTGCAGCTTATTTGCGTTATATTTTGCGTTTTAGTGAGAACAACAATGTGATTAGTGCAAAAGAGATAGTTGCATTTTTAGGTTCATATATACGATTAGAAGAAGCAAGATACGATCAGATCAGGATCATTTTTGAAGTAGAGACACTTCATTTTCAGATGGAGGCATTAACTTTATTTGAATTAATATATAATGCGATACACCATGGTCTTGGTGGTAATGCTCCAGACGGAAAAGTATGGGTCCGCATACAAAAAGGGAAAGGAGAGGTGATCATAGAAATAGAAGATAACGGAAAAGGAATTTCAAAAGAAGCATATCAAAAAGCATATGAAGAAAAAAGATCGTTATTTCAGATCAAAGAATCTATGGAAAGCAGAGGGGGTAGTTTCCGTATTGATACGAAGGAGAACAGGGGAAGTACAATCTATCTGGTGATACCGGATACGATATTGTGTTAAAGTATTACATTAGGAAAGAATGAGAATCAGGAAAGGGAAGCTATGAAAACAATTCTAGTTGATGATGAGAAAAAGGCAATTCAGGTTTTTCAACATATGACAGAGAAAATTGCGACGATTGAACTGGAGGGGATTTTTCAGAATGGAGAAGAAGCAATCGAATTTGTGCAAACGCATACGATTGAACTCGCTATTCTGGACATCCAGTTATTGGAGATGGATGGCATTACATTAGGGAACAAGCTCCACAAGGTTAATCCGAATATTTTACTGATCTATATTACCGGTTATGAAGATTATGCAATGGATGCGATACGGCTGCATGCAGCAGGGTATCTGTTAAAACCATATACGCAGGAAGAATTAGAATATGCAATTGAATCAGCACGACTTCTTTCAAGAAGATCGAAGAAACGGATTTTTATTAAGACGTTTGGACATTTTGATGTCTTTGTAGATGGGGAACCGATCATGTTTCGGAGCGGTAAGGCAAAAGAAATGCTTGCCTTACTTGTTGACCGGCAGGGTGGGACTGTAAATACAGATCAGATTATAGGAACTTTATGGGAAAACAGACCAAATGATGAAGCAACACAGAATTTGTGCAGTAAAGTTGCAAGAAATCTGGCAAAAGAATTAAAAGAGAATGGCGTAGAGAATCTGTTGATCGCAACAAGAGGAATCAGACGCGTGAACACAGAAATTTTTGACTGTGATCTATATGATCTTTTAAATGGCGATCTTCATGCAAAAAAAGAATTTTCCGGAGAATATATGTTAGAATACAGTTGGGCGGAAAACAGAATGGGACAACTGTTAAAATATCTGATGTAACGGATATTATTATAAGGGACTGTCATTTTATGGACAAATGTTTGTGAAGTGGCAGTTTTTTACTTTTTTCGGTTGGAAATCGACAAGAAAAGGAGTAAAAAAACGAAAAAATGTATAAAATTCCATTTGAATTCCATTTCAAATCCATTTTTTTTCACTTTACGTTACTATAATAAATATATGTTGTCGGAAAACTATAAAAAACGACAGCAAAAAAAGAAAACCGAAAAAAGGGTAGAATTTTAAGAAAGGAAAGAAAAATGGAGAATGGAAAAATGCGTGTCGTTATTGCAGACAATAACGTACAGGATCGAGAAAGCAAACAAACAACGATGACCAATCTGGGGATAAATGTTATTCTAGCCACTGGGAATGGCAGTAAAGCACTTGAAACAATTCGTGAAGAACAGCCGGATGTTGTAATTATGGATCTGATTCTTCCGGGAATTGATGGAATAGGAATTTTAGAAGAAGTAAATAAAGGAGAAAGTCCGAGAAGAAAACCGGTATTTATCATTGAGACCGCACTTCGTATGGAGAATCTTGTAGATGAAGCGATTCAGGCAGGTGCAGACTATTATATGATGAAACCGGTATCCAATACGATGCTGATCAAAAGAGTATATCAGCTTATGGAAAAAAGAATGCAGATAAACCCAATTGTAACCGGCACAGAGAAAAATACGGTTTCTTTTTGTGATAAAGTCGAAAAAGAAAAACGAAAAAGTACATCGGAAGGATATTCGTTATCCGGTGATTTAGAAAGAGATATTACCAATATTTTGCTTGAAATTGGGATACCGGCGCATATTAAAGGATACCAGTACATAAGGGAAGGTATTATTATGGCATTTTATGACAGAAATATGCTTCATTATATTACGAAATTTTTGTATCCTTCAATTGCTAAAAAGTATAAGACGACCTCAAGCAGTGTTGAAAGAACAATTCGGCATGCGATTGAAGTTGCATGGCGCAGAGGGGATATGGAAGTGTTAGAAGAAGTTTTTGGCAATACAGTCAGTGCAGGAAAAGGGAAACCGACGAATTCTGAATTTATGGCTTTATTGACAGACAAGCTGCGGTTAGAGTATCGCACACAAAGCGTTTCCTAAGAAATAACAAAGAAATGACGAAGAAACTTGACGCTAATTTTGTTTTCGTGGTAAAATAAAGATTAGTGTCGAGTATTTTTTTTACTTTTACGTGTATACATGAGTACAATGATACAAATATTCGCAATGTTGCGATCATGATAAAGGAGGAAGATCATGGGAAACGAGTCAATGATGGCACTCAGCGAGGTGCTCAATGAAAAGTTCGATGAGTTGGTCGGAAACTGTATGCGTTCCGGCGCGATCGATCTGAACTTATATCAGGAGTATGATGTTAAGAGAGGATTGCGTGACAGCAATGGTAAAGGTGTATTGACCGGACTGACAGAGATTTCAGATGTAAATGGCTTTCGTGTTGTAAATGGTGTAAAAGAACCTGCAGATGGACAGTTATATTATCAGGGATATGATGTAAAAAGCATTGTAGGTTCCGGGCTAAAAAAACGTTTTGCTTTTGAAGAAGCTACCTATCTGTTGCTTTTTGGGAGTCTTCCTACAAAAGAGCAATTAAAAACCTTTGTTGAGATATTAAGCAGTTTACAAGAGTTATCCGGTCAATTTGTAAGAGATGTCATTATGAAAGCACCAAGTGCTAATCTGATGAATGGTTTGCAAAAAAGCGTCTTGACTCTGTATTCCTATGATTCAAATCCGGATGATATTTCTGTCGCTAATGTGTTGAGACAGTCTTTGCAATTAGTGGCAAAGCTTCCGTTGATTGCTGTTTATAATTATCATGCATATCGTCATTTTCATTTCTTTGACAGTTTAGTGATCAAGCCGGCGAAACCGGAATATTCAACAGCGGAAAATATTTTACATATGCTTAGACCGGATGGTCAGTTTACAGAATTAGAGGCAAGAGTTCTGGATGCCGCATTGGTTCTTCATGCGGAGCATGGTGGAGGAAATAACTCGACATTTACAAATCATGTCGTTACTTCATCAGGAACAGATACCTATTCCGCAGTTGCAGCTTCCATCGCATCACTGAAAGGACCAAGACATGGTGGAGCCAACTTAAAAGTACAGCAGATGATCCGAGATCTGCATGAACATTGCGGAAAGACTCCGGATGAAGAAGCAGTCAGAGCATATCTTCAGAAAATACTTCGTGGAGAAGCATTTGACGGATCTGGATTGATCTACGGTATGGGACATGCCGTTTATACATTATCAGATCCTAGAGAAGTAGTATTAAAAGATTTTGCCGGTAAATTAGCGAAAGCAAAAGGAATGGAAGAAGAATTTGCACTCTATAATACGGTAGAAAAAGTGGCAGCAGATCTTTTAATGAGTCGTTCTCATGTTGTAAAACCGGTTTGTGCAAATGTTGATTTCTATAGCGGTCTTACTTATACGATGCTTGGAATACCGGAGGAACTGTTTACTCCGCTTTTTGCGATTTCAAGAATTTCAGGATGGAGTGCTCATCGTTTAGAAGAGTTAGTTAATAAAGGAAAGATTATTCGTCCGGCATATAAATATGTGGGACATCATAGAGAATATCCTAACAACGAGCAGGAATAAGAACATACTTTTTACACATAATGTTCACTTTTTGATAAAGGATTCACTTTAGTATGTAATACATAAAAACAAAGTATCCAACCAAAAGAGATACCGAAGGGGGAATTTTATGCGTAGAAAATATGTTGCGTTGACATTAGGATTAGTAATGACAGGAATGCTTTTAGGAGGCTGTGGAAACTCAAAAGATACCGGCAGCACAGCAGACATTGCATCTTCGAAAGATGCAGCGGCTTCAAGCAGTCCGCCAACAGATCAGAAATCTTTTGATAAAAAAGATGAAAACACCGTATATGGCAAGATTACAAAAGCAGACGGTAATACAATCACCTATGAAGTGTTAGAACGTCAGGATAATGGTGCTATGCCACAGGGCAGCAAAGCACCGGGTGGCGCTTCCAAGCCGGAAGGCACGCCACCGGCAAAACCGGAAGGAAGTGCCGATCCGCAGTCCGGTAGAGCATCTCAGGGAAAAGATGATAAAGGCAAAGGTGGTTTTAGCAGCACCGGAGAGACACAGACATTTACAGTATCAGATGACACAACAGTCAAAATTGTTACGATGAAAGATGGATCGGCAGATTCATCCGATGGATCAGTATCTGATCTGACAAAAGGCACAATAATCCGGATCCAATATACTGATTCGAGCAAAAAAACGATCAAAGAAGTTGATGTATCAAAAATGGATGACAATAAACAAAGTGATCGGAAATAATGAAAAAATTGCTAAATAAACAATTGCAAAACGATTGTTTAAGATACTTGCATCAAAAAATAAACGAGAAGGCTGCATAAGCGTCTTGTATTAAAAATGAGATAAAAAAGCACATTTAGCAAAGAATTTGTTGTATCCGTTCAAAAATGGTATAAGATAAAAAAAGAAAGCCATACTATTTCTGTGAATTAAATTCAGTAAGAAAGGTATGGTGAGTATTTTGAAGAAAAAATATTATCTTTTAGCAGCGTTGTTATGTCTTTCGTTATTTGTTTTTGCCGGATGTGGCAAAAAAGATAACAATGATAATGCAGCATCAGAAAGTCCGGCAACGGAGTCTAGTGCCGATCCGCAGCAGACAGACAAAGATGGTGATCTGATGGACGATGTGGGCGATGGTGTAGACGATGCAGTGAATGATGCAGGAGATGTCATTAACGATGCTGTAGATGGTACGGAAGATGCTGTAGATGATGCAACAGGCAATGGTGATTACAAAAACGATAAAAAGGATAACAATAATTCTGTTACAAGCGGAAAAGATGCAACTGCATCACCGACTGTAAAATAACCGGATTACAAAATTGTTTTTGGTATCGGAATAGAAAAGAAAAAGACATATGTTTAGAAAACTTCTGTAGTTTCCGTATCATATGTCTTTTCTTTTTAGAAATAAAAAAACTGCAACCAAGAGCTTATGTCCGGGTATTAAATTTTTAACAAAACATGCACATGGTCCTTACAAATTGCTAGTCAAGCTGAATACTGTAAAGATAGCAATCATGTCCTTTGTATGGGATTTCTTTTTCTATTGTCATGCCAAGATTCTTTGCTGTATTTTGGGAGCGTGTATTTTTTTTGTCAATTACAGCAACGATCCGTTTGATGTCCAATTCTTCTTTTGCATAAGCAAATACTGCACGACAGCATTCAAGAGCATAGCCATAACCCCAATGGTTTGTATCAAGCAGATACGAAAGGACAATCTCGTTCTTTCCATCTACTTCCAGATTTTCAATGCCACATTTACCGATCAGCTTCTTGCTTGTCTTACTAAAGATTCCCCACATGCCATATCCATAGAAAGAATATACATTTTTGATATAAGCTTCCTGTTTTTTCATTTCTTCTTCGAGATAATCATCAATATCCGGAATATATTGGCGGATATCAGGATCTTTATAGATTTGATAGATTTCTTTGATATCCTTCGGTTCTAATTCACGGATAAACAGTCGTTTTGTGTCTGCGATCATAACCGGTTTTCCAAGGCTGCGGCAGAGAATGTTATGAAAGAAACGTTCATCAATGCCTACAAAAGACTCTAAAAGTACATTCGCGGCAGACAGATCCTGATTGCCCGAATGCGGATTCAGATAACCGACACATGGAATACCGGCTGCTTTTGCTGCCTGGCTTCCAAAGCAGGAATCTTCGACTACAACTGTTTCCTGCGGACTGACACCAAGTTCTTTTAAAGCAAGTAAAAAGCTGTCAGGAGCCGGCTTTGGATGTTCAACATGAGCACAAGAAATCAATTTTGTGAAATATTTTTTTATATGTAAGGCTTTAACCGTGTTCTCGATCTCTGTTGGACTTGAAGATGATGCGATCGCAAGACGGATACCGGCATGATAAAGTTTTTTGATCAGATCGGTAATGCCCTCTATGATTGCATATCCTTCTTCTTTTAAGATCTTTTTCTTTTCAAGATTCATTTCTTTTAAAAGATCCTCTAATGAGATCGAAAGAGGGAAACGTTTCATGATATCCTGTGTAAAGACTTTTGTAGAACTTCCGATAAAGCTGGAACAATAGTCGTAATCAGCATTTGCACCATGCCGGTTCAGCACACGTAATGCTGCACGGGCGTGTTGTGGTTCACTGTCTATAATGACACCATCCATGTCAAAAATAACTGCTTTCAGCATAGGATCAACCTCCAATCCGGGTTTAAATTCAGACTCGCAAATCCGCTCTTACAGAGCTTTATTTTCTGCTGCGCAGAAATATTTGCTCGTTGAACCATGCAAGAAAAGGAAATGCCTGCTTACGCAGTCGCTCCCTTTTCTTTTAATTTTAGGCTGTTCAGACTCGCAAATCCGCTCTTACAGAGCTTTATTTTCTGCTGCGCAGAAATATTTGCTCGTTGAACCATGCAAGAAAAGGAAATGCCTGCTTACGCAGTCGCTCCCTTTTCTTTTAATTTTAGGCTGTTCAGACTCGCAAATCCGCTCTTACAGAGCTTTATTTTCTGCTGTGCAGAAATATTTGCTCGTTGAACCATGCAAGAAAAGGAAATGCCTGCTTCTGCAGTCGCTCCCTTTTCTTTTGCATGGTTCAGTTTTGTGTTATTATAACATAAAATCACACTACAAGAAAGTAATAAAATATCTTCAAAAGTACGTAAATTCTGCTATAATAAAAAAATAACAGCGATTTATACGAAATGGAGGAAAAGTGCAATGGCAACAATCAAACCATTTAAGGCGGTGCGACCGGCACAGGACAAAGCGGCAAGAGTGGCAGCACTTCCATATGATGTTTATAACAGGGAAGAAGCAAAGCAAGAGATACAAAAGGAAAAATTAACATTTTTAAAAATTGACCGTCCTGAGACACAGTTTCCTGATGATATGGATATGTATGATCCGAAAGTATATCAGAAAGCAAAAGAAATGTATGAAGAAGCAAAAGCAGATCAGACATTGATACAGGATCAGGATATTTGTTTTTATATTTATCGCCTGACAATGGATGGGAGAGCACAGACCGGCATTGTGGCGTGTGCATTAGTAGACGATTATCTGAACAATGTGATCAAGAAACATGAAAATACAAGAGAAGAAAAAGAACAGGATCGTATCTGTCATGTAGATGCGTTAAGTGCGCAGACAGGGCCAATCTTTTTGGCGTATCGCTCGAAAAAAGAGATCAATGATATTGTCAATGAAGTCATGAAAACAGAGCCACTGTACGATTTTACGGCATCGGATGGAATACAGCATACTGTCTGGAAAATGGCACAAAAAGATGAAGTTGAAAAGATTGAACAGGCATTTGACAGCATTGGAGAAATTTATATTGCCGATGGCCATCATCGTGCCGCAAGTGCTGTTAAAGTCAGCTTAAAAAGACGTGAAGCAAAGAAGGATTATACAGGCAAAGAAGAATTTAATTATTTTCTGTCAGTTCTTTTCCCGGATGACCAGCTTTATATCATGGATTATAATCGTAGTGTAAAAGATCTGAACGGATGGACGAAAGAGGAATTTTTTGAACAGATTCAAAAGTCTTTTATATTAACGGCATTAGATCATATGCAAAAGCCGGAAAAGAAAGGGCAGATTGCGATGTATCTGGAAAAAGAATGGTATTTATTAGAGGCAAAAGAGGAATTATTACAGATTGATGATACAGTACGTTCACTGGATGTTTCGCTGCTTCAGGAATATTTGTTAGAACCGGTTCTCGGAATTAAAGATCCAAGAACAGATGCAAGAATTGATTTTATCGGTGGTATTCGTGGTATGGAAGAATTAGAAAGAAGAGCAGATAGTGATATGAAAGTATCGTTTGCAATGTATCCGACCTCAATAGGAGAACTTTTTGCGGTAGCAGATGCGAAAAGACTGATGCCGCCAAAATCAACATGGTTCGAACCGAAGCTTCGAAGTGGTTTATTTATTCATGAGATAGAACGATAAAGAAGCAAAAGATCCGATAGAATGTATTAGAAGATAATGTGGAATCTTTCATGGTTATGTGTTTTGGTTTGGAGGGGAAAATGGATAAAAAATTATATGATCTGATGGATTGGGCGGAAATTGAAACAATTGTATATTCAGAGCACGATCATCCTGAAAATATATTAGGACCACATAAAGTAAAAGGCGGTGTTTTGATTCAAGCGTTTTTGCCCGATGCAAAGACTGTTTTTGTCAGAAGTAAGAAAAGTGGAATGTTCATACAGATGAGCCAGACGGATGAAGACGGCTGCTTTGCCGCATTGATGGAAAGCCGTAAGATCGTGTCATATGAATATGTGATTGATTATGGTGATGGAAAGGAATATTGGCAAAAAGATCCGTATCTGTATGGAAATCTGATCCCCGAGCAGGCGTTAGAAGATTTTAATGCAGGAAAAGCATACGATATTTATCGTTATTTGGGGGCTCATCCTGTAGCCGTAAAAGGCATTGGAAAAGATGTTTTGGTAGATTGGAATCCAATGGCTGCCAGCACAAAAAGATCCGATATGGTACAGGGAACTTTCTTTGCAGTCTGGGCTCCGAATGCAATGCGTGTCAGTGTCGTAGGCGATTTTAATCAATGGGATGGCAGAAGACATCCGATGTGCCGGCTCGGTGATAGTGGCGTTTTTGGACTGTTCATACCGGATATTGGCTGTGGCGATATTTATAAATATGAGCTGAAATACAATGCCCGGACGATTGCTTTAAAATCAGATCCATATGGTTTTCAATATGAAGATTCCATAACGATGGCAAGTATCATTACCGATTTGCAAAATTTTTTATGGGAAGATGCCGAATGGATGCAAAAAAGGCAGAAAATACAGATTACACAAGAAGCACTTAATATATATGAAGTCAGTCTGGATGGCTGGTTTTCCAAAGAAGACAAGGATGCAGGAAAGGGTTATCGGGACGCAGCAAAAACTTTGGCGAAATATGTAAAAGAAATGGGGTATACCCATATTCAGCTCATGCCTCTGATGGAACGTGTACAGAAAAATTCTTATGGATATCCAACAGTTGGATATTACGCAATTCGTTCGTGCTATGGAACACCAAAAGATTTTATGTATTTCGTTGATTATATGCATCAAAACGGAATCGGTGTGATTATGGAATGGATACCGGGATATTTTTCGACGCAGGAGCAGGGGCTTGCAATGTTTGACGGAACCTGTTTGTATGAGCATCTGAATCCTTTACAGGGTTTGCATCCGTTTTACGATGCCATGCTTTTTCAATATGAAAGACCGGAAGTTGCTAACTTCTTACTTGCGAATGCGTTATATTGGAAAGAAATGTATCATTTAGATGGTATCTGTGTGGGTGGCATGGAGACAATGCTGTATCTGGACTACGGACGAAAAGAGGGGGAATGGATACCGAACCGTTATGGCGGTAACGAAAATCTGGGTGGAATCGACGTTTTAAAGAAACTGGCAGCTCTCTTTCATCAAAAAGAGGATGGGGCAATTCTGATCGCAAAAGAAGAGATGGCAAGTCTTGGAGTTACCGATCCATTGGAAGATAACGGACTCGGCTTTGATCTGAAATGGAATATATGCTGGACAAGCGATTTTCTGACATATATGAAGTTAGACCCTTTGTTTCGAAAAGGAAGTCATGGTCTTATTACGATGGAAATGCTATATCATTATAGTGCAAACTTTATTCTGACTATTTCACATCGGGACACATGGAAAAAGAAAAGCTCTCTTTTTGAAAATATGCCGGGAACAATATATGATAAGTTTAGTAATATACGTGTCGGATTTGGATACATGATCACACATCCGGGTAAGAAAATGCTTTTTATGGGAGAAGAGTTTGGAGTAGAAGACAGAAAAAATACTGACGGATCGCTTGACTGGGAACAGGCTCAAAGTAAAGAACATGCACAATTACAGCGTTATGTCAAAGATCTGAATATGCTATATCGAAATCATACCGCACTCTATGTGATGGATTACAGACAGGATGGCTTTGAATGGATCAGCTGTATGGATGCTGATCATAGTATTATTGCTTTCCTGCGCAAAGATCAGGATGATATTTTGCTTGTAATCTGTAATTTTACACCTGTATTGTATGAGAATTTTAAAGTGGGTGTTCCGTTTATGGGAAGATATAAAGAAATCTTTAACAGTGATAGAACCATTTATGGCGGAGCAGGTTATGCAAATTCAAATGAATTAACAGCAAAAGAAGTATCATGGGACGGAAGAAGTCATTCGATCGCAATAAAACTTCCTCCATATGGTTTTTGTGTCTTTCGGGCGGTTCCTGAAAAATAATGTACTCTCGGTATCTTCTCCAAACGAACCCTTTCGGCTGAATTTTTGATATACTGCTTCCATTTTCTCGTCGTACACACCGTGTACGCACTGCAAAAATGTCATTGTATAACAAAAATCCATCTCGAAATATTTCGTTTAGAAAATTCCGAGAGCACATAAATAGAAATGAGGATGATTATGACAACATTTTTATATAACAGATTATTTTTAGCTTCTGATACGATTTTTCGTGTTCTTTTAGCAACAGGCAAAACAAAAGATGCCGACAGTGCTGATATCAAACAGCTTGCCGATACATTGAATTCGAATGCAAGCAATGAAGAAAAGACAAACTTTCTGATCGAATATTTACTGGCACAAAGAAGTGTTCTCTTAGATGCAGCAAAAACATTATTATTCGTATTGGTTATTTTCCTGATCGGAAGAAGATTAGTCAAACTTGGTCTAAAGCTGACTAGCCGTTGGATGGAAAAGCATGAAGTGGAAGTCAGTGTACAAAACTTTGTGATGTCTTTTGCAAAAGTAGCTTATAACATGATCCTGTTATTTATTATTGCAGGAATATTAGGTGTCAGTGCAACGATCGTTGCATTTGTCGGTTCTGCAGGTTTAACGATTGGTCTTGCTTTGCAAGGAAGTTTATCAAATCTGGCAGGCGGCATTTTAATCCTTACCTTAAAGCCGTTTAAAGTAGGGGATTATATTATTGCGACCGGTGCAGAAGGCACTGTACAAAGTATTGATGTGTTTTATACAAGACTATCAACTACAGATAATAAGATCATTGTAATACCAAATGGAACAATTACAAATTCAAATATCACGAATTCCACGAATGCTTCTAAGAGGATGCTGATCTTAAATTTTACGGTTTCTTATGGCAGCAATGTGCAGGAATTGCGGACAAGATTACTTGATCTGCTTGCGCATACCGAGAAAATCTCAAAAGAAGACAAGATGGAAGTTGTCGTAGATAAATTAACACCGTTTAAAGTACAGATGCAACTGAAAGCATGGACAAAGACAGAAGATTACTGGCAGGTGCGTTATTCCCTATTTGAAACATTAAAAGAGATTATAGAAGAAAACGAAGCAAAGTTGTCTCAATAATGAAAAATAAATATAGTGGGTTTACTTTGTGTCTAGGGATAGGCTATAATACATTTGGGGGAATTTTCAAGGAAGCAGGTGGAAAATGTGGTTTATTACTATCGGACAGACGACAGAATTATACATGAAGAGGAAGAAATTTCTATGGGTGTATGGGTGAATATGGTGAATCCGACTATGACGGAAGGTGAGGAGATTGCCAGAAAGCTTGACATTGATCTGCAGGATTTGTTAGCTGCATTAGATGAGGAGGAAAGTTCCCGTGTTGAGCTGGAAGATGGCTATACTTTAATATTGGTCGATATCCCGGCAACAGAGATCCGTCACGATAAAGAAGCATATAATACAATACCTCTTGGTATCATATTGACAAAAGACATTATCATTACAGTATGCGCAGAAGAAACACCGGTGTTACAGGCGTTTATCAATGGCAGGGTAAAAGAATTCAGTACAAAGAAGAAATTGCGTTTTGTCTATCAGATGCTTTTCAGAGTAGCAGCATTATACCAGTCACATTTGCGTATTATTGATAAGAAAAGAAAAGAAATCGAAGAAAGAATTGATTATGAGACGGAGGATGTGGATCTGATCGATCTGCATGCATTAGAATCCACATTAGTCTATTTTGCAACATCACTCAGAGCTAATGCGGTCGTGTTAGACAGGCTTACGCGGTATAAACGATTAGAGCAGTATCCTGATGATAAAGATCTTTTGGGGGATGTGATTGTCGAGAACCAGCAGGCGATCGAGATGACATCGATCTATCGAGATGTCATTAACGGAACAAGAGAGTTGATGTCCTCTGTCTTAGATAACCGTTTGAATAATGTAATGAAGTCTCTGACTTCAATTACACTTGTTATGGGTATTCCGACTTTGGTATCCGGTTTATATGGAATGAATGTCAGTGCAAAATGGGTACCGCTTGCTAATACACCATATGGTTTTGGAATTATATGTATCGCTACTTTGGCAGTATGTCTGGCATTGTTACTTGTGTTAAAACGCAAGAAAGTATTGTGATTGTCTGCATACAGACAGAATGTAACACAGGATACCAATATCCTGAAAACATTACAATTTTATAAAGATTCTCATAACCTGTATGCTTTTTGTATATGTATAGAAAGAATACAGGTTTTTTGACGGAATGGATCTGGTAATTTTTGCTGCATTAGGAAACCGGGAGGAAAATGTGAAGAATAAAAGAAAGAAAAAGAACAAGCAACTTATATGGATCGCACTACTATCGTTTGTACTGCTCGTGTGTGTGATCGCCCAAGTACAAAAAAAGACACGGATATCGGAACAAAAGAATAGCATACAATCACAACGATCAGAAAACGCAAACAATACAGGAAATGCGAATTCCAAAGAAATGATGAAAAAAAATGTCAGAGTTTTGATCAAGACAACCGGATTTACGGATTCTTATCATAAAAAGGTTACATTAACATCCAAAAGTGCTTTTACGGTTCGCATAGGAAAAAAGACAACACAATATCCGGCAAATGCAAAAGTTACTTTTACCAAAAAAGACAAAGCAGCTTTAAAAAAGAAGATCATCATAAAAGCTGGTGGAAATGCGAAGCTCTGCCTTAGTTCGATTAAAAGACAGAACAGACATCCATCTTATCGTGGCAGTATGGAATTATCTTTACAATACGGAAAGATTATTGTTGTGAATGAACTTCCGATAGAGCAGTATTTGTATGCTGTTGTGCCAAGTGAGTTATCTACCGGACATCAGTTAGAAGCATTAAAAGCACAGGCAGTCTGTGCCAGAAGCTATCTATATGGGCAGTTAAAAGCAAAACGCTATCAGAAATATCATGCAAATGTTGATGATAGTGTATCTTGCCAGGTATATAATAATATTCCGGAAGATGCCAGATCAAGAGAAGCTGTTGATCAGACAAAAGGGCAGGTTTTAACCAGTGGTGGAAAAGGCATTGCTATTTATTATTTTTCAACTTCATGGGGAAGTACGGCATCGGCAAAAGAAGTCTGGATGACAGCATCGGAAACGTCTTATCTTCCGGCAAAAATACAGATCACATCCGAAGAACAAACGAGAACGGGACTGATACAAATGGATCTTTCGAATGAAACAGATTTTAGAAACTTTTTGACCAATAAGTTTTATGATACTTATGACAGTCAGGCAGACTGGTATCGCTGGAACGTTACGATTGCCGGGAAAAGTCTGTCTGTCCGGTTCGATCAGGCGTTGGCGGAATGTTACCGGTCGAATCCATCTATGGTATTAACAAAGACCAAAAAAGGAACCTACCAAAAAAAGCCGGTCGTATCAATTGGTAAATTAAAAGATATTCAGATTGCAAAAAGAGAAAAAAGCGGTCTTGTAACAGAACTGCTTCTAATAGGAAAAGACAGAACAGTCAAAGTAATATCACAATACAATATCCGTAAGGTATTAGCACCGTTGTATGAAAAAATCTATTATAAAAATGCAACTGCATCAACGATGATGAAATTATTACCAAGTGCAGCGTTCTATATAGAAAAAGCTTCCGTAGATAATAAAGCAGCATACCGGTTCGTTGGCGGCGGCTTTGGCCATGGATGCGGTATGAGTCAGGAAGGGGCTGCAAGAATGGCAGAACTTGGAAAAAACTATGTTGAGATTTTACAGCAATATTTTGAAGGTGCACAATTAACACAATATCAGGAATCATAGAAAACAAATGTTTAGATTGATTCGTTTTCTATTTTTATTTTTCGCTGATACAGGAAGTTATTAAGTAAGCCTCCCAGAAAAAAAAGATACATACAAAAGTACAGCCAGATCATTAAAAGAGCGATTGTTGTCATTGTTCCGTAAAAAGAGGAATAATTGCTGAGGTGGTCTGCATAAAAAGAATAAAGATAGGATAAAGCAAACCATCCTATGGTAGAAAAAACAGCTCCCGGAATATGATACCGGAAAGCAATTCGTTTGCTTGGCATTAGAAAATACAAAGATGAAAAAGTCAGAAAAAGCAAAGGAATACTGATCATGTTTTTAAAATTGATCAAAGGCAGTGAGATTGCAGAAAGAATCGGAATATGTCTTAGGAAAAAGTGGTGGATCTGATTACCGAAGACTAATAGCGCAAGAACAGCTAATATCACGATTGCAAACAGGATGCTATAGAAGAAACAAAAAACACGTAAAAGGATATAGTTGCGGGATTCCTTGCAATCATACATACGGTTGATTCCCTGCGTCAATGACAGAAAAGATTTTGACGAAAGCCAGATCGCACTTATGATCGTGATTGATACAATGGATGTAGAACTGTTATTATAAATATCATGGATGATCGTAGAAAAAAAGTCTTGAAAAGAAAGCGGAACGATCGTTAAAAGAAAGCGGATAAACATATCTTCCGTCAAAGGGGTATTCCGAAGCAGTGCAAAACAAAAGATCAGGAACGGAAAAAAGGAAAGCATCAGAAAAAATGCTGTCTGGGCGGCATAAGCCGAAAATGTCTTTTGGGATAAAGTGGCTGTGATCCTTTTTAATGGTATTTTCTGTAGTTTGATCCTTTTTTTCATAGAAAACTCCTTTTGCCTGTTTGTTCTATATGTAACATAGTTATTTTCTTTTTTTGTCCGTATGGAACGATTTTATTTTATATCATAAGTATAGCAGACAGAAAAGAAATATGCTACAATGGCAAAGGTTTGGATTACATTTTGCAAGAGATTTTCAGACGCAGAATGCATAAAAATTATAAAAAGAAAAAGATGAGGAGGAAAGACGATGCATGCATTTCAAAAAGTAGATTTTGACCAGTTTGAGGTAAATCCGTTTGATAAGATTGGAAAGGACTGGATGTTAGTAACGGCAGGAAATGAAGAAAAAGCAAATACCATGACTGCTTCCTGGGGCGGAATGGGTGTTATGTGGGGCAAAAATGTTGTTTTTGTTTTTATCCGCGACAGTCGTTTTACAAAAGAGTTCATTGACCGGGAAGGAAGATTTTCATTAAGCTTTCCATCGGAGGAATATCGTAAAGAAATGAAGTTCCTTGGTACGGTTTCCGGAAGAGATGAAGACAAGATCAAAGAGGCGGGCGTTCATGTAGCGTATCATGATGGTGTGCCATACATTGATGAGGGAAAAGAAATTCTTCTTTGTCGTGTGATGTCAGAGACACCGATCACAAAAGATGAATTTAAGGACGAAAAGATTGATGCAGCCTGGTATGCCGATCAGGATTATCATAAGATGTATATCGCAGAGATCACAGACATCCTGGCACGTTAGAAAGAATTAAGAACTATGCATGGCACAGAAAGAAGGTAATATATAACGGCAGTTAGCTATTGTAACAGATGTATTACAAAAACATGTTAAAAACAAACGAAAATGTCATAAAATTGCCTTGAAACTGCCCTTGTCGACGGTTAAGATATCCATAGTAGCAGACGGCTTACAATGATGCAAAATGCATTTTTGGGAAATGTGCACAAATCCACAAAAATATAAATGATAAGTTGACAAAAATGCACAAGCGTGATAGTATAGCTGATGGTAGTGATGTATAGATGGATTGTGTCTTTTACATAAAAAATTCCATTATACATTACATTTCATTTTAACAAATGTCATAAGGAGGAACGAATTATGAAATTCACTAAGACAACAAAGAAAGTATTATCACTTTCAATGGCTACAGCAGTAGCAGCAGCTTCTTTCGTTGCACCAACAGCTGCAAAGAAAGCAGATGCAGCATCATCTTATAAGGGTTATATGTGCTTCAGCACAGCTAAGTGGACTTTCCGTAACAACCACAATGACTCAAAGTTCTCTAACAAGCTTCAGAACACAACAAACCCATCTTTGATTACTTCAGCAGCTAAGAAAGCTAAGTTTACTGATGTAACAATGAAGAAGAACAAAAAAGCTGCAACTTATACAGTTAAGCTGACAGGACTTAACAAGAAGGTTATGAGTAAAGACAAGACATTTAATGCTCTTTACGTTGATACAACAATTCCTGGAAAGATGAAAAACAAAGTTAAAGTAACTAACGTTAAGCTTATCATCGATGGTAAGACAGTTAAGACATACAAGAAAGGTGTTTTAACTCCGGATCCAGGTAAAGCAGATGCATTTACACAGATTCAGGTTATCAATACATGGAACTCAAGAGTAGGTAAAGTAAGCTACAAGATGCCTAAGAAGAGTATTGCAATCCAGTACACAATCAAGTTCAAATAATTTATTTGTAAAAAAAGATTGATACGTTGGAATACAACAAAACATAAGAAGAGGCTGATGCAATATTTTGTATCAGCCTTTTTCTGACTTTATGAAAAAAGGCTGATAAGCAGCCTGATAACAATCAGAATTGTTTTGTGCTTTTACAAAAAAGGACAATGCAGGAACGAGAAATGAGGTTCAAGATGGAAAATCAGGGAAAACTTATTGAAATGCTTCAGGAAATGAAAGAGATTGCACATTCGCAGAATAATTATCTGACAAAGAATGAAATTGCAAATTATCTTGGTGATACAGTATTATCAAAAGAACAGCTTCAGGCAGTATATCATTACCTTGGAGAAAGCCATATTGAAGTAGAAGGATATGTTTACATCCCGGACCGGATCGAAGAAGAAACGTCAGATCAGGGAGATGACAAACGGGAGAAAAAAGAAAAAAGCAGAAGAAGTCAGAATTTGAATATGTATCAGGAAGAATTAAATGAAGCATTAGCTGACCTTGAAGATATAGATCAGGTGCTTCTTGCTTTTTTGCAAGGGGAAGAGAGTGCCAGAAATGAACTGATCACACTGCGTCTGCCATCCGTAGTTGAAATGGCAAAGAACTATGAAAAAAGAAAAGTATCGATCGATGATCTGATCGCAGAGGGAAATGTCGGACTGGTAGCCGGTATTGAAAAACTGTATCAGAACAAAGAAGACTATTTTAAAGATACAATTATTAATAAAAAGAAATTTTTTGAAGATTTAAACAGTGAAATACAGCAGGCAATCGAAAACTTTATAGATGAAACAACAGAATCAAAAGACTGGGAAGATGCGATCCTTGCCAAAACCAATCTGTTAAATGAAGCCGCTAAATATATGACGGAAGAAATCGGACGTGTGCCAACGATCGATGAACTGTCGGAATATACAAAGATCAGCAGAGAAGAGATCAACAACCTGCGTGGACTTTCGGAAGATGCCAAAAGAGTAGCAGATTCGAGCAGATCATAAGGAAATGATTCGTGAAAGAAAGGAGGTCTGTATGGGAGACTTCGCAAATAATTTGTTACTATGGTATGATAAGAACCATCGTGATCTGCCATGGAGACACAGTAAGAACCCATATACGATCTGGATTTCGGAGATCATGCTGCAACAGACCCGTGTAGAAGCTGTAAAAGGCTATTATGCACGCTTTTTAGAACGTCTGCCGGATGTACAGGCATTAGCAGAGGTTAAAGAGCAGGAACTGATGAAATTGTGGCAGGGGCTTGGCTATTATAATAGGGCAAGAAATTTAAAAAAAGCAGCACAGATGATCATGACGCAATATGATGGCGTTTTTCCGGATACCTATGAAGAACTTTTAAAATTGCCCGGAATCGGCGAATACACGGCAGGAGCAATTGCATCTATAGCATTTGGGCGGTCTGTCCCGGCTGTGGATGGCAATGTATACCGGATCTATACCAGACTGATGGCACGAAAAGATGATATTATGCAAAATGCGGTACGCAAAGCAATTCGAAATGAAATTGCCAGTATGCTGCCTGAAAAAAGAGCAGGAGATTTTAATCAGGCATGGATGGATCTTGGAGCGGATATCTGTATTCCGAACGGAATGCCATTATGTGAGAAGTGTCCGCTTGCAAAAAGCTGCAAAATGGCAGGCAAAGAAGAAGTACTGGCTTATCCGGTTAAGAAAAAAAAGAAAGCAAGAAAGATTGAAGAAAAAACGATCTTTTTGTTAGAGTATCAGGGAAAATATCTTTTACAAAAAAGGCCGGACAAAGGTTTGTTAGCCGGACTGTGGGAATTCCCGTCACAGGAAGGAAAACTGTCTTTAGAAGAAGTCAAAAAACAATTACATGCGATGCATGCGAAAGCAGAGACAATCGATATGCTTGGCAGTGCCAAACATATTTTTTCTCATATTGAATGGCATATGTTGGGGTATCGGATCTGTTTTGACACAATAGAGCAGGATTTTTTAGAAGATTTCACAGCGGTAACAAAAGAACAGATAGAGACAGAATACAGTATTCCATCAGCATTTGCGGCATATCTTTCCTGTATCGGGGCGAAATAAGCAAAAAAACAGATAAAAACAGTCTACATGTGTAGGACTTAGAAAAATGGGAGTTCCACAATATTTAGTGAGAAAAAGAGCAAAAATCACAATATATTGTGGACTTTTTTTGCGCATAATGATATAATTGTGCCTGTGCCTTTTTTGAAACAGAGAAAGTTATTGCGAAAAAAGGCGTTTATGGGGAAGTTTCATTGGCGTTTACGATAATAAGGAGGAAAAAGAGATGAAAGTAACGAAAAGAGATGGAAGAATTGTTGACTACGATCGAAATAAGATAGTGATCGCTATTCAGAAAGCAAATGCTGAAGTAGATCGTTATGAACAACTGACAGATGATAAGATTGAGTCCATCGTTGCAGGCATTGAAAATAAGCACGCAGATAATCTTTTAGTAGAAGATATCCAGGATATGATCGAACAGAAGCTTATGAGTGAGCATAAGTATGAACTGGCAAAAAAATATATTATTTACCGTTATACGCGCCAGATGGTGCGTCAGGCGAATACAACAGATGATTCGATCATGAGCCTGATCCAGAATAGTAATAAAGATGTAATGGAAGAAAATTCCAATAAAAATGCATATATTGCATCGACACAGCGTGATCTGATCGCCGGAGAGGTATCAAAAGATCTGACGAAGAGAGTACTGCTCCCGGAAAAGATTGTGAAAGCACATGAAGAAGGCATTCTTCATTTTCATGATATGGATTACTTCTTACAAAGTATTTTTAACTGCTGTCTGATCAATATTGGTGACATGTTAGAAAATGGTACGGTCATGAACGGTAAACTGATCGAAAGTCCCAAGAGCTTTCAGGTTGCCTGTACGGTTATGACACAGATCATTTCTGCTGTAGCCAGCAGTCAGTACGGCGGTCAGTCGGTTGATATTCGTCATTTAGGAAAATATCTTAGAAAGAGCCGCAAAAAATACGAGAAACATTACAATAAAAAATATGGTGAAAAGATCAGCAAAGAGATCCGTGATGAATTTGTAAAAGACAGACTGCATGATGAGCTTCGTTCGGGTGTACAGACGATCCAGTATCAGATCAATACATTGATGACGACAAACGGACAGTCACCATTTGTTACATTATTCTTAAATCTTGACAAAGATGATCCTTATATTGAAGAAAATGCAATGATCATCGAAGAAATATTAAACCAGAGAATAGAAGGTATCAAGAATGAAAAAGGCGTTTATGTGACACCGGCATTTCCAAAGCTGATCTATGTATTAGATGAACATAACTGCTTAAAGGGCGGTAAGTATGATTATCTGACAAGACTTGCGGTAAAATGTTCTGCAAAGAGAATGTATCCTGATTATATTTCAGCAAAGAAGATGCGTGAAAACTATGAAGGAAATGTTTTCTCATGTATGGGATGCCGAAGCTTTTTGACACCTTGGAAAGATAAAAACGGAAATTATCAGTTTGAAGGCCGTTTTAATCAGGGTGTAGTCAGTATCAATCTTCCGCAGATCGCATTGACAGCTAAAGGCGATGAAGAGAAGTTCTGGCCATTGTTAGAAGAACGTTTGTCTTTGTGCTTTGATGCATTGATGTGCCGTCACCATGCATTAGAGGGAACATTATCCAATGTCAGCCCGATCCATTGGCAGTATGGTGCGATCGCCCGCTTGAAGAAAGGGGAAAAGATCGATAAGCTCCTTCACAACGGATATTCTACGATCTCGCTTGGCTATATCGGTGTTTATGAGACCACAAAGATTATGACCGGAGTCAGTCATACAGATCCGAAAGGAACGAATTTTGCATTACGTCTGATGCAAAGACTGCGTCTGGCATGTGACACATGGAAGTTAGAGACCGGAATCGGCTTTGGTCTTTATGGTACACCTGCAGAGAGCCTTTGCTACCGCTTTGCAGAGATTGACAAGAAGAAATTCGGAGAGGTCAAGGATGTCACAGACAAAGGATATTATACAAATTCTTATCATGTGGATGTCCGCGAAAAGATCGATGCATTTTCAAAGTTTAAGTTTGAAGAGCAATTCCAGAAGATTTCTTCGGGTGGTGCGATCTCTTATGTAGAAATTCCGAACATGAGACATAACCTTGAAGCGTTAGAGGATGTTGTGCGTTTTATTTATGAAAACATACAATATGCAGAATTTAATACAAAATCCGATTATTGCCACAAATGCGGTTATGATGGTGAGATCATTATCAATGATGACCTCGAATGGGAATGCCCGCAGTGCCACAACAAAGATAAGAACAAGATGAACGTAACAAGACGTACCTGTGGTTATCTTGGCGAGAATTTCTGGAATGTCGGCAAGACAAAAGAGATCAATTCGCGTGTGCTGCATTTATAGAGATTAGAATAATAACAGACAGAAACATCATGGAAAGGATGTAGGAAAAGAGGGAAAACATGAATTATGCAGAGATCAAGCAATATGATGTAGCAAATGGTCCGGGTGTCAGAGTATCCCTTTTTGTCAGTGGCTGTACACATCATTGTAAAGAATGTTTTAATCCTGAGACGTGGGATTTTAAATATGGCAAGCCATTTACGGAAGAGACAATACAGACGATCCTTTCCTATATGGAACCGGAATATGTCAAAGGGATCACACTGCTTGGTGGGGAGCCTTTAGAACACAGTAACCAGAAAGGGCTTCTGCCGCTTGTCCGTGTGATCAAAGAAAAATATCCGAACAAGAGCATTTGGTGCTTTACCGGATATGATTTTGAAAAAGATATACTCGGACGCATGGTCAATGAATGGGAAGAGACCAGAGAATTGTTATCTTATATAGAGGTTTTAGTCGATGGTGAATTTATGATTGACAAAAAGGATCTCGGACTGGTATTTCGAGGATCGTCGAACCAAAGAAATATTCTTGTACAGGAGTCGTTAAAAAGCGGAAAGATCTGTCTTTGGACACCGGCAGTCTGAAAGACAGAGGAAAAGATTATGGTTTTTTAGTAAGATATCCGGAGTAAATAAAAGCGATTTGGGAAGAATTATAAAAGAATATCAAAAATAATCTTGAAATTTGTAGTTAAATTGAGTACAATAGGTTTTGGGTATGTGTGTATACACATATTCTGGTAACTTATGGTTAATTGCTATTTGGACAAGTTTCAGATAACAAATTATAAAATTTATATTTAGGAGGAATTTTAACATGGCAGTTAAAGTTGCAATCAATGGTTTTGGACGTATCGGACGTCTTGCATTCAGACAGATGTTTGGTGCAGAAGGTTATGAAGTAGTAGCTATCAACGATTTAACAAGCCCTAAGATGCTTGCTCATCTTTTAAAGTATGACTCATCACAGGGTAAGTATGAGAAGGCTGATACAGTTTCAGCTGGTGAAGATTCTATCACAGTTGATGGAAAAGAGATTAAGATCTACGCTTTCCCAGATGCAAACAATTGTCCATGGGGCGACCTTGATGTAGACGTTGTTCTTGAGTGCTCAGGCTTCTATACATCTAAGGAAAAAGCACAGGCTCATATTAATGCAGGTGCTAAGAAAGTTGTTATCTCTGCTCCAGCAGGTAACGATCTTCCTACAATCGTTTACAACACAAACCACGAGACATTAAAGAAAGGTGATCAGATCATTTCAGCAGCATCTTGTACAACAAACTGCTTAGCTCCTATGGCTGATGCTCTTAACAAGTTTGCTCCGATCGAATCTGGTATCATGGTTACAATCCATGCTTACACAGGTGATCAGATGACTCTTGATGGCCCACAGAGAAAGGGTGATTTAAGAAGATCTCGTGCAGCAGCAGTCAATATCGTTCCTAACTCAACAGGTGCAGCTAAGGCTATCGGTCTTGTTATCCCTGAGTTGAATGGTAAGTTAATCGGATCTGCACAGCGTGTTCCTACACCAACAGGTTCTACAACAATCCTTACAGCAGTAGTTAGAGGCAAAGATGTAACAGTTGATGCAATCAATGCAGCTATGAAAGCAGCAGCTAACGAGTCATTTGGCTACAATGATGAAGAAATCGTTTCTTCTGATATTGTAGGAATGAGATTCGGTTCTCTCTTCGATGCTACTCAGACAATGGTAAACAAAGTAGCTGATGATCTTTACGAAGTTCAGGTAGTTTCTTGGTATGATAACGAGAATTCTTACACATCACAGATGGTAAGAACAATCAAGTACTTCTCAGAGAACTGCTAATTTCGAAAGAGATAGTATAAGATCCATATACGGGTCCGGTCTTTTATGGGACCGGGCTCGTTTTCAATTAAAGGTAAATGTCGCTGGATACGACAGAATGGAGGCAATATGTTAAATAAGAAATCAGTTGATGATATTAACGTAAAAGGAAAGAAAGTATTAGTCAGATGTGACTTTAATGTGCCATTACAGGATGGAAAGATCACAGACGAGAATCGTCTTGTTGCAGCACTTCCTACTATTAAGAAGCTGATCGCTGATGGCGGTAAGGTAATTCTTTGCTCACATTTAGGTAAGCCAAAGGGAGATCCAAAGCCAGAGTTATCTTTAGCTCCTGTAGCAAAGAGATTATCAGAATTATTAGGTCAGGAAGTAAAATTTGCAGCAGACGCTAACGTTGTCGGCGAGAATGCAAAAGCAGCCGTTGCAGCAATGCAGGATGGCGACGTGATCCTTCTTGAAAACACACGTTACAGAGCAGAAGAGACAAAGAATGGTGAAGCCTTCTCTAAAGAACTTGCTTCTCTTTGCGATGTATTTGTAAATGATGCATTTGGTACGGCTCATAGAGCACATTGTTCTAACGTTGGTGTTACTGAGTTCGTTGACGGTGACTGTGTTGTCGGTTATCTGATGCAGAAAGAAATTGATTTCCTTGGAAATGCTGTAAACAATCCGGAAAGACCATTCGTAGCAATTCTTGGTGGTGCTAAGGTTTCTTCTAAGATCTCCGTTATCAACAACCTTCTTGATAAAGTAGATACATTGATCATCGGTGGCGGTATGGCTTATACATTCATGGCAGCACATGGCGAAGAAGTTGGTAAGTCTCTTCTTGAAGAAGACTACAAGCAGTATGCACTTGATATGGAAAAGAAAGCCGAAGAAAAAGGTGTTAAACTTCTTATCCCTATTGATACAACAGTTGCAGATGACTTCTCAAATGATGCAAACTTCAAGGTAGTTGGCCGTGGAGAGATTCCTGCTGATATGGAAGGTCTTGACATCGGACCTAAGACAGCAGAACTTTTTGCAGATGCTGTTAAGGGTGCTAAGACAGTTGTTTGGAACGGACCAATGGGATGTTTCGAAATGCCAAACTTTGCAAAGGGAACAATTGCGGTAGCTAAAGCTATGGCTGATCTTGAAGGTGCTACAACAATCATCGGCGGTGGTGATAGCGCAGCCGCTGTAAACCAGTTAGGTTTCGGTGACAAGATGACTCATATTTCAACAGGTGGTGGAGCTTCTCTTGAATTCTTAGAGGGTAAAGATCTTCCTGGTGTAGTAGCAGCAGATGACAAATAATTTCTGACAGATAATTAGAACGGATCAGAAGAAAAGAGGATTTAAGATGGCAAGAAGAAGAATTATTGCAGGTAACTGGAAGATGAACAAAACTCCTAGCGAGGCAGTTGCTTTAGTAAATGAATTAAAAGATTTAGTAAAAAATGATAATGTAGATGTTGTATATTGTGTACCTGCTATTGATATCGTACCTGTAGTAGAAGCTACAAAGGGTACAAATGTAGCAGTTGGTGCTGAGAACATGTACTTTGAAGAGAGCGGAGCTTACACAGGTGAGATTTCTGCCGCTATGCTCGTAGATGCAGGTGTAAAATATGTTATCATCGGTCATTCAGAGCGCCGTGATTACTTCAAGGAGGATGACTGCTTATTAAACAAGAAAGTAAAGAAAGCTTTCGAAGCAGGTCTTACACCAATCCTTTGCTGTGGTGAATCATTAGAACAGAGAGAAATGGGTGTTACAATGGACTGGATCCGTATGCAGATCAAGTCTGATCTTGCAGGAATCACAGCAGATCAGGTTAAGAGCATGGTTATTGCTTATGAACCAATCTGGGCAATCGGTACAGGTAAGACAGCTACAGCAGATCAGGCACAGGAAGTTTGTAAAGCGATCCGTGACTGCATCGGTGAAATGTATGATGCTGCTACAGCAGACGCTGTTCGTATCCAGTATGGTGGATCTATGAATGCGGGAAATGCAAAAGAATTACTTGCAAAAGATGACATTGATGGCGGTCTTATCGGTGGTGCTTCTTTGAAAGCAGAATTCGGTGAGGTTGTAAACGCTTAATTCATTCATTGCAAAAAGAGAAGATGTCAGAAAACGGATTAAAAAACCGGAATGAAGGAGTATCCATATAATGCATATATGGTTCTGATCTGATATCGGATCGTATAAAAGAAACGGAGAAATGTCAAAAAAGATATTTCTCCGTTTTTCTCTAAAAACAGGGGTAGAAAGATGGATAAGATTAACAGAGAAGATATGTTAGAGCTGACAAGGCGTATGACATTAAAGAGAAACTGTTTTGGAAGAGTAGCGGGAGGCTATTATGATGAGGATGGTAATTTAGAAGATTCTTTTAATGTGCATTTTCGAAATCTTCCGATACCGGATCAGAGGATGCTGTTAGAGATTGCAAAAAGCATTCCGTTTGCAAAAACAAACGAACAGTTAAAGGAACATCGTTTTACAGAGACAGAAAAGAGCAGCAGTGCATGGAAAACAATGATGCAATTGATCCGATGTGAATTGAAAAATGATGCGTTGCTTGAAAATATATACGAAGCGTTAGGAGAACGTCTTGCGATCGATCAGGCATCTTGTCTGTATTTCTTTCAGGGAATTTATGATATTCCCAGAAAGGGAACAGATAAAAAGGAACAGTGGGAGTCGGAAGAAGTCTATTCCTTTTTGATCTGTGCATTGTGCCCGATCAATGGGGATTACATACCGGACGAACCGGTAGAAGGATTTTTGTTTCCGGCATTTTCCGAACGGAGTGGAAATGAAAACAGAATTGATATGTATAAGAGGGATACTATGGTACCCGGAGAAGGATTGTTATACCTTTTTTGGGATTAAAAGATATAGGGGCTTTGTATTGTAAAGCAAAAAAGCATTTGTTATAATAAAAGATAGAGAAAAAATAAAGAAGCAAAAAACAAAGGAGGAATCGGTTATGGATGTAATGAATGTTGCAAATATGGCAATGAATATGTCACAGACGCAGCTTATGACACAGGTTGGTACAGCAGTTTTATCAATGAGTCTGGATTCTATGACAGAGCAGGGTGATGCGATGGTAGAAATGATGAACCGTTCCATGATGGAAAATTTCGTAAATCCTGATCTTGGAGGGAATATTGATATTATGATCTGATATATCATGAATTCGCAATACAGGAGAGCTTGCTTTACTGAGCAGAATTCATGAACGACAAAAGTCCGTTGACCGGCTGACAGACAATACGGCATAGGATGGATTTGACTTGTTTTTTGAAATGAGGTATACTTCTAATTTGGAATTGTAACCGATAGAAAGGGTACGATTACGGATAGAATAGCAAAAAGAAGACTGGCAGATTCGCTGGTTTTCTAAGAATAAAACATTGCATGAAGCAGAAAGGACTACGATTATGAGTAAGAAACCGGTTGTATTAATGGTATTAGATGGATATGGTCTGAATGAAAAGACAGAAGGAAATGCGATTGCACAGGCAAAGACTCCTGTAATGGACAAGCTGATGGCAGAATGCCCATTTCAGAAGGGTTACGCCAGTGGCTTAAATGTCGGACTTCCTGACGGGCAGATGGGAAATTCAGAAGTAGGTCATATGAATATAGGTGCAGGACGTATCATTTATCAGGAGCTTACAAAGATCACAAAGTCGATTGAAGATGGTGATTTCTTTGAGAACAAAGGACTTCTTGCAGCAGTAGAGAATGCAAAGAAAAATGGTTCTGATCTTCATTTATTTGGTCTGTTATCAGATGGTGGTGTACACAGTCACAATACACATTTATATGGTCTTCTTGAATTAGCAAAGAGAAACGGACTTAAGAATGTATATGTCCATGCCTTTTTAGACGGTCGTGATACGGCTCCGACATCAGGTAAAGGATTCTTAGAAGAGTTAGAGCAGAAGATGAAAGAGATCGGTGTTGGTAAAATCGCAAGTATCCATGGTCGTTATTATGCAATGGATCGTGATAACAACTGGGATCGTATCGAAAAAGCTTACAATGCAATGGTACTTGGTGATGGTCAGAAAGCCGGCAGCGTAACAGAAGCAATTGATGCATCCTATGCAAATGATGTGACAGATGAGTTCGTTGTACCAACTGTGATCGAAGCTGATGGAAAACCGGTTGCAACCGTAAAAGAAAACGATTCCGTGATCTTCTTTAACTTCCGTCCTGACAGAGCGCGTGAGATTACACGTACTTTCTGTGATGAAAGCTTTGATCATTTCAATCGTGCCAACGGCTTTATGAAACTGACTTTTGTCTGCTTTAAGGATTATGATGAGACAATCGGTAATAAGATCGTAGCATTTGAAAAAGAGAATATTAAGAATACATTAGGTGAAGTTCTTGCAGCGCATGGTAAGAAGCAGCTCAGACTTGCTGAGACAGAGAAGTATGCACATGTTACATTCTTCTTTAATGGTGGTGTTGAAGAACCAAACAAAGACGAGGATCGTTCTTTGGTAAAATCTCCTGCGGTAGCAACTTATGATCTGAAACCGGAAATGAGTGCACCGGAAGTAGGCGAGAGACTTAATGCTGCTATTACATCGGATAAGTATGATGTGATCGTTATCAACTTTGCAAATCCTGACATGGTAGGTCATACCGGTGTGATCCCGGCAGCGATCAAAGCAGTAGAGCGTATTGATGCCTGCGTTGGAGCAGCAGTAGAAGCAGTAAAGAAAGTAGATGGCGTTCTCTTTATCTGTGCAGATCATGGTAATGCAGAGCAGATGATCGACTATGAAACAGGCGATCCGTTTACGGCACATACAACGAATCCGGTTCCGTTTATTCTTGTAAATTATGATGAGGCATATACATTGCGTGAAGGCGGATGCTTAGCAGATATCGCTCCAACATTACTTCAGATCATGGAGATCGAACAGCCAAAAGATATGACAGGAAAGTCACTTCTGGTTCGTAAATAAAGACTTGAAATAGCATACTGTCTATGCTAAAATAGATTTGTTTGTGCTTGAAAAATATTCTGTCGTAAGATAGGATTTGATAAGAACGGAGGAAGTATTCATGATTCAGATAATTCACACTATTTTATTGATCATATACATTATTGTATGTGTGGCTCTTACAGTAATCGTATTAATGCAGGAAGGAAAGCAGGCAGGTCTTTCCGGTGCGATCAATGGTGCAGCAGGAACATACTGGGGAAAGAATAAAGGACGCTCTATGGAGGGTGGACTTGAAATGGCTACAAGAGTTCTTGCAATTGTATTTATCGTATTATCATTGATTCTTAATTTTAAGATATTTGGATAATCACATAAGATAAGACAGATCAAAACCTATCTACCGTGTAGCGGTGGATAGGTTTTTGTTTTATGTTATGCACAGAACGGTTACGGTTCTGTATAGGAAACTTTTTTAGAATGTGTTATACTAATAGAAACAGTAACAGACAGTACATGTAACAAAAAACAAATTTGTTACATGTTACAAAAGTCAGTTTACAGCCGGATAACAGGTTGCATTGGGGAGCTTCTAAGCTATGTATGTCTTTGCTTGGAAGGAGAAAGAAATGAGGTAGCATTATGAATAGAGAAGAATTAGAAAGTAAGAAAGAAATGATCTTGCAATTTATTTCATCGAAAGAATATCGTCCAATGAATGCAAAGGAAATGGCAATCGTATTACAAGTGCCTGCAAAAGACAAAAAAGTGTTTAAAAGTGTGATCGAGGAATTGATTACAGAAGGAAAAGTACATGCCGATCTGAAAGGAAAGATCAAACCTTTAGCGGATAATGTATGTACCGGAACATTTATGGCAACACAAAAAGGCTTTGGATTTGTCCGTGTTGAAGGGATGGAAGATGATATTTTCATTTCTGCACATAAGACAAAAGGAGCATTAGACGGGGATAAAGTACAGATCGTATTGGATACACATTCACATGGTAAGAGACAGGAAGGCGAAGTGATCAGTATATTAGAGCGCGGAAATACGATCCTTGTCGGAACATACTCCAGCAGTAAAAGCTATGGTTTTGTCGTAGCTGATAATCATAAGTTTACAAAAGATATTTATATTGCAAAGTCCGATACAAAAGGTGCGATCACCGGTCATAAAGTTGTGGTAGAGATCACGGATTTTGGCAATGAAGATCGTAATCCCGAAGGCAGGATCGTAGAGATCATTGGTCATATCAATGATCCGGGGGTAGATATTCTTTCTGTGATCAAAGCATATGGTCTGCCTGAAGAATATCCTGACGAAGTGATGGATCAGGTCGAGGGCATTGAAAGTGAAGTTGCCGAAGAAGAGAAGGCTGGCAGAAGTGATTACAGGGATTTACAGACCGTCACGATTGATGGCGAGGATGCAAAAGATCTTGATGATGCGATCACTTTGACAAAAGAAAATGGTGTCTATCATCTGGGAGTACATATTGCTGATGTCAGCCAATATGTGACAGAAAAGTCAGCTTTAGATAAAGAAGCATTAAAGAGAGGAACAAGTGTATATCTGGTAGACCGTGTCATTCCGATGCTTCCGCATAAACTTTCTAATGGAATCTGTTCTTTAAATGAGGGAGTAGACCGCCTGACATTATCCTGTATGATGGAGATCAATGCAGATGGTAAGATCATAAAGCACAGTATTGAAGAAAGTGTGATCAATGTCACACGCAGAATGTCTTATACCAGTGTGCATAAGATCGTTGAAGAACATGACGAACAGGAATGTCAGGAGTATCATGATCTGATCCCAATGTTTGAATTGATGTATGAGTTAGCGGACATTTTAGAGAAGAATAGAAAAAAGAGTGGGTCGATCAATTTTGATTTTCCGGAAAGCAAGATTACATTAGATGAAAAGGGAAAACCTTTAGATGTGCAGATTTATGAGAGAAACCGGGCACATCATATTATTGAAGAATTTATGCTGGCCGCCAACAGAACCGTTGCAGAAGAATATTTCTGGCAGGAACTTCCGTTTGTATATCGTGTACATGAGACACCGGACGTCGAAAAGATCAATGAATTGAACACATTTGTAGAAAACTTCGGTTATGTCTTAAAGACGAATCAGGACGGTGAGATCCATCCGAAAGAGATCCAGAAGTTAATGACAGAAGTAGCAGGAACACCGGAAGAAGCATTGATCAGCCGTTTAGCTCTTCGTTCCATGAAGCAGGCACGTTATACAACGAGTTGCGAGGGACATTTCGGACTTGCCATGAAATATTATTGTCATTTTACTTCACCGATCAGACGCTATCCTGACTTACAGATTCATCGTATTATTAAAGAAAATATTCATGGAAAACTTTCTGATAAAAGGATCAGTCATTATAACCGGATCCTGCCGGATGTAACCACGCAGACAAGTCTTTTGGAACGTCGTGCAGATGATGCGGAACGTGAAGTAGAAAAGATGAAGAAAGCAGAGTACATGGAGCAGTTTGTCGGTCAGACATTTGAAGGTGTGATCTCCGGTGTGACAAGCTGGGGGATGTATGTGGAATTACCAAATACGATCGAAGGTATGATCCGTGTAGCAGATATTCCGGGAGATTATTATTATTTCGAAGAAGAACGCTACCAGATGGTAGGGGAACATACGCATAAGATCTTTAAACTTGGACAAAAGATCCGTGTTACGGTTTCTGGTGTGGATAAGATCTTACGAAACATTGATTTTGAGATTGCACAGGACGAAGACGAAACTGCGGGTGCAAATACAGAGACACGACAAGATGCAGCTTTGGATCACAACGATAACCAAACCGATGCTGTGACAAAAAGTACGAAAAAAGCGGACAGCAAAGCACAAAAAAGTGTAGCAAAAGAGAAAGCAAAAAAGAAAAAAAACAGCACGAAAGCTAAGAAGACTAAGACAGTTCAGCCGTCAAAAGAAGAAGCACGGTCAGGATACCGTGCAAAAGCAAAGGCACGTAAACTGGCACGAAAGATTGCAAAAGCGGAAACAGCAACGAATAGCAAAAAAGGAAAAAATAACAAAAATAAAAAGAAAAAACAGGCAGCAAAGACGATCAGTGCAGCACAAAAGCAGGCAATTGAAAAAGCATTTGCTAAGAAAATAGCCGAAAAGAAGAAACGTGCGATGATCGAAAAAGAAGCAGACAGACTTGTATCGCATGCAAAAAGCAATGCAAAGAAGAAAAGTCATGCAAAGGCAATGGGAAAAGCCGGGATCAAAGCCCAAAATGCCCGCAGCGGAGCCGGAATGTCTACACGCAGAAAGTAGTTGCCTGATGGCAGAGCTAGAACCAGATGACAGAAAGTGAGGAGTATCATGGCAAAAGAAGCCAAAAAGTTGATTGCCAATAATAAAAAAGCATTTCATGATTATTTTATCGAAGATAAATACGAAGCGGGAATCGCACTTGCCGGAACAGAGGTAAAATCTCTGCGTCTTGGAAAATGCAGTGTAAAAGAGGCGTTTATCCGTATTGAGAATGGAGAAGTTTATATTTACAATATGCATATCAGTCCATACGAGAAAGGCAATATTTTTAACAAAGATCCGCTTCGTATCAAGAAATTGTTATTACATCGTTCTGAGATACGTAAAATGGAAGGACAGATTGCACAAAAAGGGTATACGATCGTTCCATTGAACGTATATTTTAAAGGAAGCTTAGTCAAAGTGGAAATCGGACTTGCAAAAGGTAAGAAATTGTATGACAAGCGTCATGATATTGCAAAGAAAGACCAGAACCGTGAAGCACAAAGACAGTTTAAGATCAGAAACTTAGGCTAAATATGGAATAAAGAAGTCTAAGAAATGACATGAATTCATGATATGTTAAAAATCGTAAAAAAATGACGCAGATGTCAGATCTTTGACTAAATTTAGTTGGAATGGAGAAAAACAGATGAATTGGAAAAAGAGCCGGATCATTATGAGTCTGATGATGCTTTTGATCCTTGCAGGAATTGGAAGAATTGTATATGTTGATGCAACTGCCGCAAAAGATAAAGTCGTTTTATTGAAATCCACGACGACTGCAGATATGATAAAGACAACAGAATCTGCATCGAAACCGGAAGTCACAGCGGTGCCTGCAACGGCTGCACCGGAAGTCACACAGACTGTCACAACGGTTGCACCGGAAGTCACACAGAACGTTACAACGACTTTGCCGGATACAACACAGGCAGCATCGACGGTTATACAGGAGAATTCACAGGATACAGTATCAACACCCCTGCCTAAGAAAAAGGGCAAAGAGATCAATGCCGTATGGATTTATTTTGATGAAATGTATCAAAAAGCCAAAACATATACGACATGGAAAAACTATATTGATCGTACATTTGACACATGCAAGAAGAAAAAAATGAACACGGTGATCTTACAGGTACGACCATTTGCGGATGCGATGTATCCATCGAAATATTATCCATGGTCAAGATACGCAACCGGAACAGCAGGTAAAAATCCGGGATTCGATCCATTAAAATATGCTGTCAGTGCAGCACATAAAAGAGGGCTTTATATTCAGGCGTGGGTAAACCCATACCGAATCTCAAGTTCATCCTCATCAATCAGCAAATTGCCGAAGTCCTCCATTGCATATAAATGGAGAAAATCAAAATCGGCATCGGTACGTCGAAGAGTATTAAAACTTGGTAACGGACTTTATTTTAATCCGTCATCTGCACAGGTTCAAAAGCTTGTAGCGAATGGTGTGAAGGAATTAGTTGCCAATTATGCGATCGATGGAGTACATATGGATGATTATTTTTATCCGGAACTGACAAAAGCAAACTATCGTAAATTTGATTATAAAGAATACAAAGCATACAAAAAGAAATGTCGTCAAAAGAAGATCAAAGCCCGTTCTTTAGTCAATTGGCGACGTGAAAATGTCAATAAAATGGTGCGTGGCGTGTATTCCGTCGTAAAAAAGACAAGAAAGAGCTGTCTTTTTGGAATCAGTCCGGCAGGTAATATTGAAAATTTATATTCGAAAACCGCTTATTACAGTCCGGTCAAAACATGGATGAATTCAGATCGTTATATTGACTATGTGGTACCGCAGATCTATTGGTCTTTTACAAGAAAAGGATCTCCGTATAAAAAAGTAGTCAATGAATGGACTTCGATACCCAAAAGCAATCATGTCAGCCTTTATATCGGGCTTGCAGGATATAGGGCAGGCATTTCAAAGAAAGAAGCAAAGGTAATGCAGGATCCCGGTTGGGCAAAGAGTAATACGATTTTAAAAAGACAGGTAGAATATGCACGTAAGACAAATAAAGTGGATGGTTTTTATCTATTTTCATATGAAACATTGACACGTAGCAGTGCCAAAAAAGAAGTCAAAAATTTATTAAAAGTTTTGAAATGATACAAAAAGAAAGCAAAGTATGGTTCGTTTAACAGCAAATCATGCTTTGTTTTTTTGTATAGAAAAAAATTGTTCACAATTTAGTGGGACTTTGTACTTCTTATGGAGTAGGAAAAAGATCGTATAGTAGTGATGTAATACGAAGAATGGCATTGGTAACTCATGGCGAACAAAGCGTGAACTATGTATTTTCAACGGTCAGAAAAAAAGATTTCGTACAAAAAGAGAGAAAAATGAATATTTTTATTGACGTAGTAAAGTCGTTTGGGTATAATAAATCATATTTAAGAAAAGGAAGAGATTGTAAATCAGACCTTTTTTTGTATATTTCCATAAGCAAATTTGGAATATAATGCAACAAAAAGCAAAAAACAAAAAGTAAAAAACAATAAGTAAAAAACAATAAGGAGGCAGTTTATGAAGAGAATGATATGGAAGAAAAAAGGACGTTTGGTCAGCATGTTTGTAATGATCTGTCTGGTACTCGGTTTGATGCCGAATGTAACCCCCGAGGCATCGGCAGAGCAGTTGACCGGTCTGTGTGCAACGGATGTTTTTGAGTATGATCAGGATGGCATTCCTGAAACAGTAGCCTCTGATGCAGAGTATTTAAAAGGTGTGACAATGTATATGTCGAATTCTTATTTGCATTTGAAATACATCAGTGGTGATACACAACAGGTTTTAAAGGCTGCGGACATTGCGGTATATGATGCTAAGGACAATAAAGTCGGTTCGGAAACGGTATATATTGAAGATCATTCAAGCGGTTCGGAAGATTTTGTGATGTTTGCATTCTATAAGACCGGAGAATTTCATATTAAATCGACAGTTGCACCGGAGGATGATATTATCGTATTTGTAGAATATCCAAGAGTCGGATTTTATACAAGTGCTAAAAAAGAGGATACGTCCTTTTTGGCAGAGGATAGTTATGATCCAACGCAGAATGATACGATCTATCTGATCACAAGCCCACAGACAGATGAGACAGTAACACTCCCGGATGTAGCAGAAGGGGAAGAAACATACGATACGTATCGATTTGCTATTGAAGATCTGAACAGATCATTTATAAAAGATGCAAAAGAAGTCGAAGGATATATGACTTATGAGAAAGTAAGTGATCAGGTATATAAGATCAAATTAAACAAAGAGCTTGCACAGCGTGGATTTTGGCTTTTGACAATGGTAGAAGTTTCGAATGGTCAGGATTCCTGGATCGAACAGAAATCCATACAGATTCAGTGTGAAAATGCAGCAGATGAAAAATTACAGGGCAGTACCAATGTTATCTGGGATGATGAGACAGGTGATATCATAGGAATCGAAGGAGGCAGCTATCGTGACAGCATAGAGATAGCAATGCCATGGAAAAGACATATATCCGTACAATATCTGGATCCGGATGGAAATGCTTATGCCATGTTCATAGATCATTTGCATGTAACAGACGCATGGGGCAATGAGACAAGCGATATCAGTCTGACAGAGGAATATGGCGGATATATTACCATTCTGCCAAAGAAAGCAGGAATATACCGGTTATATTATAAAGTATCCGATGAACGTGAAGCTTCAATGTTCTTGCGTGTTGCGACTCCGAGTGTGGGGATATTTCGAACCCAAAAGGCGAGACCTGCCGATCTGGCAGCAAAAGATTGTGAATATGTCTATCGCTATGGAAAGACAGATCGTGATTTTTATTTAGTCAGCACAGATGATAATATAAAGATTTCTGATGTTGCGATCAAGTCTGTTGTGACAAAGGAAGATGAGGTTGATGTGACTACTCGGGCAGCAGTAACGGTTGATACAAAGACGGAAGGAAAGGTTTATTGTTTACATGTGCCTGATGGTATTTCGGAAGATCTGTATGTAAATCTTTCTTATACCTGTGACTATGGAGAAAACTATACCGAAGAATGGGATACACAGATTGAGATCCTTCCAAAAGAGACCTTTGATGTCAGTACAGTCAAATGGGATTATACTGCTCCGTTTACCTATGATGGAACGACAAAGAAAGTAGAATTAACAGGATTACCGGAAGGTCTTAGCGCAACTTATACGAATAACGAAGCAACTGAGCCTGGAGATTATACGGCACAGGCAACTTTTGTTTATGATGATACCGAGTATGATGTGCCGGAATTTACAGCAACCGGTTTGGAGTGGAAGATACAACCAAAGCTGCATACGGATGAGCCGGAAGCGACCCCGACACCAACGGCAGACAATACACAAAGTACGCAGGCACCGGTACCGACAGCAGACAATGCACAAAGTACACCGGCACCGGTACCGCCAGCCAATAACCCGCAGGGAACGACTGCACCAACGCAGACACCGGATGTTTCAAAGAACGCTAAGGAGAAGGAACAGGTTAAGGTTGGAACGGTCAAGCAGATTGGTAAAAGCAAATACAAAGTATTATCTGCTTCCAATGGAAAATATACCGTTGCATTGGTTGGTTATACGGATAAAAAAGCAACAAAGATAACCATTCCCGCAGCAGTTACGATCAATAAAAAATCATATAAAGTAACAGAGATAGGTGTAAATGTTTGCAAAGGATTTAAGAAGTTAAAACAGGTCACAATCGCCAAAAATGTTACAACGATTGGTAAAAATGCATTTTTCAATTGCAAGAAATTAAAGAAAGTGACTATCCAAACACAAAAATTAAAGAAAGTCGGCAAAAACGCATTTAAAAATACCGCAAAGAAATGCAAAGTAACAGTGCCAAAAAAGAAAGCGGCAGCGTATAAGAAAATGTTAAAAAAAGCCGGTATAAAATAGGATATTAAAAATCCTGTTTGTAAAATCACATTTGCTTTTTGGGGGCTGTATTTGTAGAAAAGTTTAAAAGCAGGATCCTTTTGGAGATTCTCTTTTCGATCATTTGTAAAAAAGAGGATAGAAAAAAGGATTCTGTTATTTTTATCCAAAAGAGGAAGACAGGATGTTGCTATCATAAAAAAAGCGAAAAGAAGAGGGGATGTTGCTGTAGTTTTCCAAAAAGAGGGAGGAAGAAGGGGACTGCCGTTCTTTACAAAAAAAAGAAAATAGGGTAAAATATAATGATGCGATAAAAAAAGAAAATCAGGAGGGTACCAATGAGGAAGAAAACATGGAAAAAAGCGATGATCTGTTCTTTGGCAGCATTGATGATCGTATCGGTTAGTGGCTGTTCTTCAAAGTCAGGATCAAAAAATACAAAAGAGACAAAAAAAGAAGAGCAGGCAAAAGAAACAAAGAAAAAAGTACCGGATACGGAAGCACAGACAAGTGCTGTATTATCTTTAAGTGAAGTACAGACTTTGAATGCAAATGATAAAGATAAAAAGTTTAAGGAGTATGTAAGCAGTGATACGAATATTGTAACCGTAACGGAAGATGGTATTGTTCATGCTATAAAAGCAGGAACAGCAGCCGTTACGTATACAGATGGTTCTAATCAATATACTTGTAATATCAAAGTAAAGAAACGTGGAATGGTTTATCCGGTCTTTACGATGATGAAAGGTGAGCATTTAGATATCCAATTTAGTAATAAAGATAGCGGTCTGTCATGGACATCCACCGATTCATCTATTGCTTCGGTGAATGCGAAGGGGAAAGTAACAGCAAAGAAGGTCGGAACGGCTGTAATTACCGGAACGAATAGAGAAAATGTTGTCTATCAATGTAATCTGACAGTTAATAAGAAAATAAAAAATATCATATATCTGACCTTTGATGATGGTCCAAACCGTTATACAACACCAAAGGTATTAAAAATTTTAAAACAGAATAATGTCAAAGCAACTTTCTTTGAACTGAAACCGGCAAAGAAAGATTTTGATCTGACAAAGCGTGTGCTGGATGAAGGACATACGCTTGCAATGCATGGATACCAGCATAAATATGATATTATTTACCGTTCAGAAAAGACATATCATCAGAATTTAGATAAGCTTCGTAATCTCTTCTTTAAGAAGTTTGGTGTTTGGTGTACATTAACACGTTTTCCGGGCGGAAGCTCTAATACATGCAGCAGTTACAATCCGGGAATAATGACACGCTTGACAAAGAAACTGGATGGATGGGGATATCATTATTTTGACTGGAATGTAAGTTCAGGCGATGCAAGCAGAGGTACAACTCCGGCACAGGAGATGCATAATCTGAAAAAAGAGACAACAAAGGGACATGACAGCGTTGTGCTGATGCATGATTTCTATAATAACCAGCCTACATTAAAATCACTGGATAAATATATTAAGTATGCAAAGAAAAAAGGTTATACGTTTATGCCATTAACAGCAAGTACGGCAGAGGTACATCATGGAGTGAACAACTAAAGGTAAATAGAAGAGAAAACAGACAAGGCATTATGCGAAAAGCATAATGCCTTGTTTTAGCTTGTAAAGCAATATTGTGGAGTTAGAATCTTTCAAGGATTGATCCTTAAAATTCATCTCAGACTCTTAAAGTGGAGCTGAGGGGAATCGAACCCCTGTCCGAACCCAGATTCAATGTACTTCTACTGTTATAGTCAGTGTTTTAACATTCCCTCCGTATAACGCCCACTAACAGGCTCTATACTTTAGTAGCTTCATAAATTTTCCATCACCGCAAAGCTTTGGCAACAGAGTGTCCCGCTAGTCGACACCGGTGATCCTTGTGGCGGGGCACAAGGGCCGATGAGCTGCAACTAGGCAGCTAATGCTAAATTATCTTCAGCGTTTAAATTTAATTCGAGCTTTTTACGTGGTTCCCGACCACGAACAGCTTCTCCATCTTCAGTGAGCCCGTCGAAACCAGTACAACCCCATGTTGTATGGTTTGTCACTGCATGGCTATCTCTATGGATTCCATGAAAGGATTAGAAATAACTATAGCACAGTAAGATGTTATTGTCAAATTTTTTCGGTATATATTAATGATTTTTTTTCGGTATATTTTAACATATATTTTTTTGAACATATTATAACAATTTTTGGTGTATTAACAGGTATTATGACGTTATCTTGTACTTTTTATTCTTTTTCGATATAATGAGCCTCAGAGAAAAGCAAGCAACATGAAACCGGTATGAATCCGGCAGCTGTTTTCCGGATGGTTTACAGCACAAAAGACAGGAAGAAAAGAGGATGGTTATGAGCATATTTAAAGTAGAATTAAAGAAAGTGGTAGATGACAGTTATGAGATTGAAACCGGGTTTTCACTGGAAAAAAAAATAGTACAGGATATTCAGGATGGATTAGTAGGAAATATACAGAAATTTGCTATTATTACAGACAGTATTGTAAGAGACTTGTATGCTCAGCCTATTTGTGAGCAGATGGTAAAAGCCGGTTATCAGGCAGAAATCTTTTCGTTTCCTGCAGGAGAGAAGAGTAAGACGCGTGCAACAAAAGAAATGGTGGAAGATGCGATGTTAGCCCATGGTTATCGAAGAGACTGCTGTATTATTGCTGTCGGTGGCGGTGTCGTAACAGATTTAGCCGGGTTTGTGGCAGGAACATTCGGAAGAGGAATTCCTTTTATCAATTATGCAACGACATTACTTGCGGCTGCGGATGCATCGGTTGGTGGAAAAACAGCAGTAGATACTCCTTTGGCAACGAACCTGATCGGACTTTTCAACCAGCCACAGAAAGTCTATCTGGACATTGCAACATGGAAAACATTACCGCAAAGACAGCTTGCAAGCGGCATGGCAGAAACAATCAAACATGCCTGTATGGCAAGCAGCGATCTGTTTACTTTCTTAGAAGAACATATGGATGATATTATGCATGTGGAACAAAGTGCATGTGAACATATTGCAAAAGAAAATTGCAAGATCAAATATCATGTTGTTGAAAAAGATGAGAAAGAAAGTGGTTTGCGTGAGATCTTAAATCTTGGTCATACGGTTGGAAGAGCAATCGAAACAGTAAGTGATTATCGGTTATTGCATGGAGAAGCACTTGCTATCGGCATGATTGCACAGGCGCTTTTAGCAGAAAGTCTTGGTTATATGACAAAAGACATGGTAGAAAGAGTAAGATCGTTATACCAAAAAGCAGGTCTTCCGGTTACCATTCCTGCTTATATTGACCGTGAGGAACTGGTAAAGAAATTATATACCGATAAAAAAGTAAAGAATGGTAAACTTCGTTTTGTAGTGGAAAAAGGTATTGGAAATATCGTAGAATTTGAGCCGGGCGTATATGCCACACCGATAGAAGAAAGTGTGGCACGTAAGATCATTGCACAGCTTTAGGAAAGTTTAAAAGAACAGACTCATTGCAAGATAGCCACATCCCCAATGCAGGATTGTGCAACCCCATAAATTTTCATGACGTTCAAAAATAGCACCTAATGCAAGACTCAAAAGGAGTGCTCCCATCATAAATACAAAACCGAAAGGCAGATGCATCAAAGAAAATAAAAGGGAAGTCAAAAAGATAGAGATTTGTTTTTGATATTTGACTTTCATTAATGACTTTACGCTTGTCTGGATAACGCCTCTTGCTAAAAATTCCTGAAAGAAGGCGGTAAACAGATAGATATATGCACCATGCAGGGAGCCTCCGATAAAGTAGTCTTTGATAGGATGACCTAAAAGTATCAGAACAACCTTTGTTAAAAGTAGGGCGATGCAAGCAACGACTCCGATCAATATGGTCTCGATAAAATTCCTTTTTAACGTAGAAAGTTTCGGAATCAGACCAATATCACGCATCGACAGACTGGTTAAGAAAAGGATTTCTAAGAACAAAAGGAATGTCATACCCTCAATCATAAGTGTATATGCAGAAGTTTTTAATGGAATATGCAAAGTAAAACGGATCAGACTCCATGCAAAAAGATAGAGACTGATACAGATGATCAAACCTGCAAAGATAAATGCACAATCGTGTTCATGCTGTTTTAACTGGTAACGTTCACTTACATCTTCGATCAATAAAAACATTCCCGAAAAATCTTTTTGGTCTGCACAGTCTGTTGCTTTTAGCGGACTGGTATGAAAAGTCAGATATTGAGTGTTTTGTGCTGTCTGGTATTTCAAGGTTTCTGTTGGCATTAGGATCCCTTTATCCAGGATCTTTTTAAAATATTTATTGAAAGCACGGTTTTTGCGGTTTGATAAAAAGAGATAGCGAAAACTATGCTCTGTGATCGATTCTTTTGGATACCCGAAGATTTTTTCACAGGCAGAATTACAATAAGTAATAATGCCTTCCTCGTTGATCATCATAATACCATCACTCATATTTTCGAAAACGATTTCTTTTTGATCCTGTGACAGTATTGCAGAATCTGTTTTTTTTACATCTAATGCGTTCATAATTAAAATCCCTTTCCTGTTTGATTTGATATCTAAAATTAAAAAGACTTTTTGTTGTAAAGTATCGGATTTCTTTTTCAATAAATGATTACAATGTTCAATTATGGATTACAATTCTTACATGGAGAGTAGCCCTCTTTGATCAGTTCACTGCGGGAAGCTTTTGTCGATTGTGTATTTGCAGCAGACATTTTTTTGACACTATAACAGCTTGGAAGATGGAACTTCTTTGTGCTGGTATTGATCACATAAGATGCATTTTTGTCAATCTTTTTAGATGTATTTGTGTTTGAAGACGATTTTTTTGTCTGTCTGTTTGAAGTTGTATGCTGTTTTGTACTTTCGCCGGCTTTCCAGCTAGTGGAAGGAGATGTGTTCCAGCTGATCGTTTGACCGTTTGAAGTAGCCACAATGCTTCCCTGTTCGTCAGTTCGGAAGGTTTTTACGTGATTCTTTCGTAAAAGATTTAAAACACGTGCACATGGGAAGCCGTAGCTGTTTCCTTCGGCACAACTGATCACAGCGTATTTTGGCGATACTGCAGTTAAAAAGGCAGAAGTAGTGCTGTATTTACTGCCATGATGAGCAATTTTTAAAACGTCAGCCTGTAATGTCTTATTTTTAGCGATCAGATCCGGTTCTGTATTCTGGGTGATATCCCCTGTGAACAGAAAAGAGGATTGCATAAACGTCAGACGAAGGGAAAGCGAATTATCGTTTGTGGAATTGTATTTTTGAACCGGTCCTGTAATGGTAAACTGAGCTTTTCCCAATGAGAATTTTTGACCGGCAGCAGGATGGGTGGCTGTATAATTTTTGGATTTCATGCTGCTTAGCACATCACGGTAGGTGGCTGTATTGCTCGTGCAATCCGGCAGCAGGATCTTTTTGCAGTCGAACTTATAGATCACAACATCGAGTCCGCCAATATGGTCTGCATCAGGATGTGTACCTATTACATAATCTAAAGAAGTGAGTCCTTGTTTTTTCAGATAAAGCTGAACGGTTGTACCTTTATCATTGTTACCGGCATCGATCAACATAGCATGTTTTCCCTGTGTGATCAGGATAGAATCTCCCTGTCCGACATCAATGAAGTGTACTAAGAGTTTAGAAGATGTTTTAGTTGTTGAAGAATTGTTTGCAACGTGGCTGGAGGCGCTTTTTTTAGACAAAGAATTCTTTTTGGACTGTGTGGTATTGCTTTTTTTGGCCGGAGAATTTTTTTGTGTCTGATCTGCAGAGCTTTTTTCGGTCTGATTTGAATCTTTTGTCTGATCAGAATCATTCTTTTGGGGCTGTGCTGTATTGCTTTTCAAATCAGTTGTGTCATTATCGGCTTTTGCGGATGATTGTGTATCACTCTGCGATGACACGGCTTTTTGGTCCGTGGTAGAAGTCGTTGTTATATTGCCACATCCGGTCAAAAGAAGCAGCGAACAAAGAAATAATAGGGTTGTTTTTATGTATTTTTTACACACGATAAATACCTTTATAAAACAGTCCTTTTGCTGTATGAAGATAACGCAAAAACTGTTTTATAGCACCTTTCTGTTAGAAATATTCTTTGAAAGATAGTATAGCACAAACACAGTAACACGGGAACTTATGACACAGAAAAAAACAACTGTAAACTTTTGTAAGCTGATAGGGGGGGTATTATCTTTTCAATCTATTGGATATATGGTATATTTATTGAGATAAAATACATATTGCATTGGTAAAAATGCATAGAAAGAGGTAAAAAATGAATGAAAAACATGAACCAATTCGTGACGCAAGGCAGCTTGGCTATCCTAAAATGCTTTTGCTTGGCTTACAACATATGTTTGCGATGTTTGGAGCAACTATTCTGGTGCCGATTTTGGTAAACAGTTACTTTAGTGACTTTTATAAGACAGGCAATGTACAGGTTTTGTCTATTCAGGTCACCTTATTTTTTGCAGGCGTAGGAACATTATTCTTCCATTTTTGCACAAAATGGAAAGTCCCTGCATTTTTAGGATCCTCTTTTGCATTTCTGGGTGGTTTCTCTACGATCGCTTCTTTGAATACAGGAATTTATAAAGGAATGGAAGCAAGTGAGAAGATCCGTTATGCATGTGGTGGTATTGTTGTTGCCGGCTTATTATATATAGTTTTGGCAATTATTGTAAAATTAGTGGGCGTTCAGAAAGTGATGCGTTTTTTGCCTCCGATCGTTACAGGACCGATCATTATCAGTATAGGTCTGACACTGGCTTCTTCGGCTGTATCAAACTGCAAGTCTTTCTGGCCGTTGGCATTTATTGCATTAGCAGTTGTTATTATCTTTAATATCTGGGGGAAAGGAATGTTTAAGATCCTGCCGATTCTCATGGGAGTTGTGATCTCTTATATTGCAGCAATCCTTTTAAATGCTGCCGGTGTAACATCTGCTTCGGGAGATGCAATTTTAAACTTTTCCGGTGTATCCGGTGCCAGCTTTATCGGCATCCCGCCTTTTGCATTTTGTAAATTTGATCTGACAGCTATTTTAGTTATGGCACCGATTGCATTAGCTACGATGATGGAACATATCGGTGATATTTCTGCTATTTCAGCTACAGTAGGTGAAAACTATATTGAAGAACCGGGTTTACATCGTACATTGATCGGTGATGGTCTTGCTACATCTTTTTCTGCTCTGTTTGGTGGACCTGCCAATACAACATATGGGGAGAACACAGGCGTCCTGGAATTAAGTAAAGTGCATGATCCGCGTGTTGTAAGAATAGCAGCTGTCTTTGCAATCATTTTAAGTTTTATTCCGAAGGTTTCAGAAATCATCAGTTCATTACCAGCTGCTATTATTGGTGGTATCAGTTTTATACTGTATGGAATGATCTCGGCAATCGGTATCCGTAATATCGTTGAGAATAAAGTTGATCTGACAAAGTCAAGAAACCTGATCATTGCTGCTGTTATCTTAGTGTCAGCACTTGGATTTACCCAGGGACTTACTTTTGAGATTGCAGGTGTAAGCATTACTTTAACAGGACTCGCAATCGCAGCGATTGCCGGTATTGTCTTAAATGCGATCCTGCCGGGAAATGATTATGTTTTCCCAAGCAAAAATAAGAAAGAACAATAAAAAAGAGAAAAAGTATGTTATAATAAGAACAGTTCTTTCAAATACTTTATAGAAGCTGCATACGAAATGCTGTATTACAAAAAGATTTCAGTGTGCTGTATCGAAAAACGCGTTTGAAAAAAATGATCTGGGGACAGGAATATATCGAAGAAAAGAGGTTTATTATGGAAAATGTAACTATTATGGATCACCCATTGATCAAGCATAAGATTTCACGTTTACGTGATGAAACGACAGGAACAAATGAGTTTCGTGCATTAGTCGAAGAGATCGCTATGTTAATGGGATATGAAGCATTAAGTGATCTTCCTACAGAGGAAGTAGAAGTTAAGACACCGATTGAAACTTGTAAGACACCTGTGATCGCAGGAAGAAAGCTTGCGGTTGTACCTATTTTACGTGCCGGACTTGGTATGGTAAGTGGTATTACAGCTTTAGTTCCGACTGCAAAGATCGGACATATTGGTTTATATCGTGATGAAGTGACACATGAACCACATGAATATTACTGTAAACTTCCTGATCCGATCTCAGAGCGTCTGATCGTTGTAACCGATCCTATGTTAGCAACAGGCGGTTCCGGTGTGGAAGCCGTTGACTTTATTAAACAGCATGGCGGAAAAAATATTAAGTTTCTTTGTATCATTGCAGCACCGGAAGGTGTCAAGCGTTTCCATGAAACGCATCCTGATGTACAGCTTTATGTAGGATGTCTGGATCGTGAGTTAAACAAAGATGCATATATCTGTCCTGGTCTTGGCGATGCAGGCGATAGAATTTTTGGAACAAAATAATCATTTTTTATGCTGTATTGTCATAAAAAGAAAAATGAGTTGTAAAAATAAGATCTCCCTAAAGTAGAAAGAAATGCAATCTGCTTAGGGAGATTTTTTATGGAATAGGAAATTGCTCGTACAGTAGCGGTACACCAGCAAGAATTGCTTTAGCAATTCTTGGAGTGCAAAGCGCTGGCTTTGCACTTTTTTAGTTTGCGCGCCATGGGCGCACTCTAACGGGTGAAAGTCCCGAACACGCCCAGATAGTGGGAAGTGTATAGCCGAACAGCAAGGGTGTCCATCGTGAGGTGGAATCTGAAGGAAGCTGTAAGCAAATCTCTGGTCCGACGGACAGAAATCACATATAAGGCTAGGCTACGAGAGATAAGTTGGCTAGAAGCAACGAAGTCTAATAACTATCACATTTGTAGTAGCAGAGTAAATGTGGCGGATATATGGAGAGAAAGAGCGTGCACCTTAAGCGTGGAGGTCTCACAGAGGTTCCATTAGCCTAGTAACAACGAACTGTGAGAAGTCAGCCGAGCCCATAGTAGTGAAGAAGTCTCTGTAATGGAGATGGAGCAAAGGGGCGAACAATCAATAAGTTTGAGTATGTCTCGTATTGCAGAAATGGCAACATCTGCCGTAACCAATCGGGAAAAGGGTGGTCAAATCAAGCGAGACGGAAAGGAAAGAACGCATGGATACAAGTAGTCTAATGGAGCAGATATTATCCAGCGATAACCTCAACAGAGCATATCTGCAAGTCGTACGAAATAAAGGTGCAGAGGGAGTGGACGGAATGAAGTACACAGAACTCAAAGAATACCTTGCAAAGAACGGCGAAATCATTAAGGAACAGTTGAGAACAAGAAAATATAAACCTCAGCCAGTACGAAGAGTGGAGATACCAAAGCCTGATGGTGGTGTCAGAAACCTAGGAGTACCAACAGTAACAGACAGATTTATACAACAAGCCATTGCGCAGGTTTTAACACCAATCTATGAGGAACAGTTCCATGACCACAGTTATGGATTCAGACCGAATAGATGTGCACAACAAGCAATCCTAACAGCACTTGAAATGATGAATGACGGTAATGACTGGATTGTAGACATCGACTTGGAAAAGTTCTTTGACACAGTAAATCATGATAAGCTTATGACTATAATAGGCAGAACTATTAAAGATGGAGATGTCATCTCTATCGTTAGAAAATACCTTGTTAGCGGAATCATGATTGATGATGAATATGAGGATTCTATTGTGGGAACACCGCAAGGGGGGAATCTCTCACCACTATTGGCAAACATCATGCTGAATGAACTTGATAAGGAAATGGAAAAGCGAGGGCTTAACTTTGTACGATATGCGGATGACTGTATTATAATGGTCAGAAGTGAAATGTCTGCTAACAGAGTTATGAGAAATATCTCAAGATTCATTGAAGAAAAACTGGGACTTAAGGTCAACATGACCAAGAGCAAAGTTGATAGACCAAGCGGATTAAAATACCTTGGATTTGGGTTTTACTTTGATGCAAGAGCCCACCAGTTCAAGGCAAAACCACATGCTAAATCAGTGGCGAAGTTTAAGAAGAGAATGAAAGAATTTACCAGTCGTAGCTGGGGCGTTAGCAACAGCTATAAGGTGGAAAAACTTAATCAACTCATCAGAGGGTGGATTAATTACTTCAAGATAGGCAGTATGAAAACACTTTGTAAAGAGTTGGATAAACATATTCGATATAGGCTTCGCATGTGCATATGGAAACAATGGAAAACTCCACAGAATAGAGCAAAGAACCTTATGAAACTCGATGTGCCAAGATGGGCAGCGTATAACATCGCATACTGCGGAGATAAATATGCCAGATTAGCCCGTAACGGATGGGTGCATAAGGCTATAAGCATAAGGAGACTAAGCCAATTTGGATTAGTCTCAATGTTAGATTATTACACCGAAAGGTGTGTTACTTGTTAAGTTGATTGAACCGCCGTGTACCGAACGGTACGCACGGTGGTGTGAGAGGACGGGAATTTAATAAAATTCCCTCCTACTCGATTGATCTTCTATATAAATTAAGAGTAAACGGGACCAAAATGCGTTGTGGCAGACGAGAATGCAAAGGCTTTAGGAGAGAATCTGCACGGTAAGCTCGGTATAATAGTCAAGATCGGATGTAATGGAAATTTTGTTGGCATAATAAAATTCATAAAAATAAGAGGCAAGTTTCAGCTGATGTTTATTGGCATAATCCTTCAGTAATCTGCCCGCTTTTTGGCTATGGCCATTATCAACGCAAAAATAAACAGAAAGGTATGTTCCGGCAGGAAGAATATGCAAACCTATTCTTTTTGACGGCTTTTTGTTCAAAAAGAGCAGGATATCATGAGGTGGTTTGAGCTGGTCTTGAAGAATATCCAGGGAGGGGTGGCGAAATGCCATGATATAGCCAAAAGGAGTTTGTAAGTCATTGTATTTTTCGAAAAGAATGCTATATTTTGTTTCAATATCTATATCGGAACCGCTGACTGAATGCTCCATAAAATAATATCTTTGTTTCTGCTCGTTGGTAATGACAGTATCCTCCGGTACCTGTGTCAGAAATTCTAATTGTTCTTTTTGGCAATGCAGCCAATAGAGTTTTGATTTCCAAAGCTGAATCTTTTGTTCCATTGATTGTATTTCATTTTGATAAAGATCTAAAAGATGGGCTGTATCGGCATGTTCCATACTCTTTTTGATCTCTTTTAATGGGACACCAAAATCGCGAAGCATCATGATCATGTCGAGTGAATCTGTCTGATGGATCGAATAATAGCGATATCCGTTTTTGCCGACATGATCAGGATAAAAGATGCCCATTTCTTCATAATGAAAAAGAGTTTCTTTTGTGGTATTCATAATCTTAGCAAATTCACCGGTAGATAAATACTTTGTCTGTGGCATATAAGACCTCCTGTCTGGTATTAAAATATTTTGCTCCATGCAAACTAAAATCATATAATGTAACGAGTTTTCGGAAAAGAAAAAGCCCGAAAAGACGGTATTTGTTTTTCTGAAAAAAGGTGTTGACTATAGTGCTACCCTATAGTTTATCATATGTAAAAAGAAATACAAGATAACATATCAGTGATACGAAAAAGTATTAACAGACAGATAAAGTTGAATCAAAGTAAATTTAAAAGATACAGGGAGGAAAAAATGAATCAGTCAATTGGACAAAAATTTAATGTAATATCATTGCTGCGTTTTGCAGCACCATCTATCATTATGATGGTTTTTATGTCGTTATATACGATCATAGATGGTTTCTTTATTGCCAGGTATGCAGGAAGCGCAGCTCTTTCGGCTGCGAATATTGTCTATCCGGTAGTGAATGTGTTATATGCCTGTGGTATTATGTTCGCAACAGGCGGCAGTGCGATCGTAGCTAAAAAGCTAGGTCAGCAAAAAGAAAAGGAAGCCAGAAACGATTTTACTTCGATCGTTGTAGTAGGTTTGCTGATCAGTATTTTATTTCTGGTGTTCGGAACGATCTTTACAGAGCCATTATCAAAAGCATTGGGATCAAATGCCATGCTTTTGCCGGATTGTAAACGTTATCTTAGAACTCTTTTGTTATTTGCACCTGCCAGTATGTTACAAATGTTATTTCAGATGTTTTTTGTTACGGCAGGGAAACCGGGGCTTGGTCTTGGTGTTACAATAGCCGGTGGCGTTGCAAATGCAATATTTGACTATGTTTTTATGGCAGTCTGTCATATGGATATCACAGGTGCCGCAATCGCTACCGGAATAGGACAGTTGATCCCGGCAGTGATCGGTCTGATCTTCTTTATTCAAAAGAAGAAAAGCCTGTATTTTTCAAAATTTAAAATTCATTGGGGGATGATCGGAAGTGCAGCGTTTAACGGTGTATCGGAAATGATCTCAAATGTATCGGAGGCAGTCGTTACATTTTTATATAATATTATCCTGATGAAAATGGTAGGGCAGGAAGGTGTTGCGGCGATCACGATCGTGTTATATGCACAATTTTTGTTTAATGCAATGTTTTTGGGATTTTCAATGGGAGTTGCACCTGTGATCAGTTATCAATATGGAGCCCAAAAAGAAAAAGAAGTAGAAAAAGTAACAAAGATCAGCAAGATTTTTTTGATCAGTATATCCATTTTGATCGCGATTGCGTCTTTCTTTTTGCGTGATATGGTAGCAGGTCTGTTCGTCGATGCAGCTACACAAACTTATCTCTATGCAAAAGAAGCAATGGGATTTTTTGCGATCAGTTTTTTATTCAGTGGATATAATATTTTCTCATCTTCTTATTATACTGCATTATCAGACGGGAAAACATCCGGGATCATTTCCTTTACACGGACGTTTATCTGTATTGTTGTATCATTATTGATCCTGCCACAGATTTTTGGGACTACCGGAGTATGGCTTGCTGTTCCTCTTGCTGAAGTGATCTCTTTTGTGTTATGTCTGTACATTCATAGAAGGAAGAGAGTAGAAAAACTTGAAATTTCGCAAAGAATGCTTTCATGAATTCTTAAGTAGGATAGTTTGAAGCAATGATATATTATATTGTTTAAACTATCCTGAAATAAATGATCCGGAAAACGTTTCTAAGAATAAGATAGTATATGTAACGGTTAATTCCTCTAAAAAATGTCTGTTTTGTGTTGAAAATGAATAGTAAACAGAAAAAATAAATTTAATTTAAAAAAAGTGTTGACTTTTGTCGAACAGGGTGATAAGATAAGTTTCGCTGTCGCAGAGAAGATACAGCGATGGCAACAAAAAGGAATAAAAAACGGAAACGCTTTGGTAAAGTCAGTATTTCGTTTTTAAAAAACTTTTTGAAAAAAAGTCTTGACAAATAAAACACTGAGTGATAAGATATCATTCGTTGGCGCAAAATGAGAGTTTGAAAAAACGACAAAATGTGTCAAGCAAAAAGGATATTAAAAAATATCCGAGCGAGTTTCTTCTATATAAAAGAAGAGAGGAGCAAAAAAGAATCTTGATAATTAAATAGTAAAACAACCCTGAAATTTCTAAAGAGGATCTTGAAAAAGAGATCCAAGAATTTCAAGAGGCTTATCAGAAGATAAGACGAAAGCGAGACCAAGTAATTGGTAAAAACGGACAAGCCAAGCGAAAGCTTAGCGAGGACAAAACTTAAATATGAGAGTTTGATCCTGGCTCAGGATGAACGCTGGCGGCGTGCCTAACACATGCA
>OGCN01000648.1_pt1 | contig 54252 bp, 53 predicted proteins | sample 1570181 | NCBI WGS metagenome assembly OGCN01 (sample SAMEA4370584, study PRJEB24528) | human gut metagenome | reverse complement strand
TAAGTAAGATTCGTGAGAACTTACATTATCTCGATGTGATAAGTATATTTAATCATATTTTGAGTGGCAGGATATATAGTGCGAGTCCTTATTAGACAAGTGCGATGTCCATTTGGGTAAGTGAATTGGTAGAGATGCCAAATTAGCTTATGCAGGATGCGAGTAGGGATTATAACCGAAAGCTACGAAGGCGTGATGGATTTTGTTATCCAAAAGATAACGAAACATCTGGTGCAGCGCGTCTTCTGTATTCAATTTCGTTTCTATTAATTAGTATATTCAGGAAGAATGTAAAAATTGGTTTGATGCAAAAGGTAAACAAATTATAAAGCGAAAGTCTGTACCTCTGTATGGTGTAAGCAGCCAAAATGTGTAATCTCTTTTGAGGTAATACACACACTGAAAGATACGCAATATCTGGATGTGTTAAGCGGATTCTGCACAGTTCTCTTAGCGGAGATTTATAGCACGGCAGTGTTAATGGAACGATGAAACTTGAGTAGTCATACAGCAAAGAAGATAAGCCTCTTCTCAAAAGGCGGTTGTGGAAGATACTATATGTGTGCGCAAGCAACATATAGTGGATAACCGAAGAAAAAATAATGTCGGTAAAGGTTTCTGAAAATACGTATAATCTCAGCGTATTTATTTTGCTACTTCTGTAGCATTATTGCGGTGTAGCTCAGTTGGTGAGAGCATTCGGCTTATATCCGAACGGTCGTGGGTTCGAGTCCTACCACCCCAACTATTTATCTTTGTTGTAAATACAAAGAAATTTAAAACGAAAGGTGTGTATTAATATAGTACTCATTACTAAACAAGAGAAAGAATATTTAGTAAAGCATGGAGTTCCTTATGCAGAAGGCGGCGTATCCCATTCGGAATCATGTCATAAACGTAAAAAATTCTATTTGTGTGAGACGCCTCATAATATGAGACTACTCGAAAATTATAGAAAAAAATTATATCATCGCTAATGCGAAATTTAATGAGAAAGGTGGTTTGGAGCCATCGCTAAGAAAAAGAAAGAGATTGCTCTTGAGGTTATTGGAGGCAATGCTGAAGGAGTAACTGGAAGTTGTACAAAAATAGATTGTTATGATCATACAATTCTGTTTGAATTGGGAATGATCCAGGATAATAATACAGTCTTAGAAAATTACAAAGCCAATTGTGCATTGTTTAATAAAATCAAAAGCAAAACTGTAGATATGGTTATCGTTGGACATAATCATTGTGATCACATTGGTCTTATTCCTATGCTTTTTGCAAGAGGAAATACTAAAGCAAGAATTATAGTCCCAAAACATAGCTCCTCTATTCTTCGTGAAATGTGGTTAGATTGCGCCTGGATTAATCAAAGAGATGTAGACTCTCTAAATTATAAAGGTGATCATAGTTATACTCCATTATATACTGAACATGAAGTAGAAATTGCTTTAAAACATATTGAAGAATATGATTGTGGAGAAATTTTCAATTTAGACGAAAATATAGCTATTCGCTATACTCCCGCTGGACATATTCTTTGTTCATGTCAAACAGAATTATTTATCAATAGTGGATCTCATACTAGAAAAATTTTGTTTACATCTGATCTTGGTAATACAATGATCGAAGACAGAAAAGTTTTTGTAGAACCATTTCAAAGAGTAAATTCTGCACAAATTGTTATTGGAGAATGCACTTACGGAAGACGAAAAGGCTCTATGAAAAAGAAAGATATTGAATTAGACCGTCAAAAAATGAAAACGGTTATTGATCAATATTGTGTAGATAATCATCATCGTGTTCTTATTCCTACATTTTCTTTGGATAGATTCCCATTTATTATTTGGGAATTATATCAGCTCTTTGGACATGATCCATCTTTTAATATTCCAATTATATTAGACAGCCCATTATCAAATCGTCTTCTTGATTGCTACTCTTCTATACTCGAAGGTGACAGAAAAGAAAAATTTGATGAAATGATACAATGGAAAAATTTGCGAAGAATAATTACTCCAGAAGACAGTAAAGCAGCCATTGCTGATAAATCCGCAAAAGTTATTTTAGCTAGTTCTGGTATGTTGTGTGCAGGTCGTTCAGTTAAATGGGTTCAAGATATTTTGCCAAAAGAAAATGATTGTATCTTGTTTGTCGGATTCGCCGGAGGCGATACTTTAGCTGGAAAGATAAAGAATGGGCGAGAGCAAAAAACAATAAATATTAACGGAAAACCGTATAAGAATAAGTGTCAGCTTGTAGATTTACATTCGTATTCAAGTCATATGCAACGAAATGATCTTTTAAATTATTATAAGGGAATTAACGCAGAAAAGATTTATTTGGTACATGGTGATCAGCAAGCTCGATTTGAATTTAAAGAAGATTTGGAAATCGCAATTTCTGATGCACTTAGAACAACAAGAGTTATTATCACAAATAAAGGAACGAAAATTAAATTATAAAATCCTTTCAAAAGGAAATATTATGAAAGCACGAGGCATATTGCCAATGGAGAAAAAGGAACACAAGAAAAAATTAGAAGCAACATATTTAGACATTGCAATTCCAAGTAATGTAGAAAATTTACAGTTGCCAGATCCTACGCTATTACAATTTTATAAAAATTACGATGATAGAATTATTTGGATTGATGATGAAATTACAACCATGACTTTGGAATATGCAAAGATGATTATGCAGTGGAATTCGGAAGATAAGAAAAATAATATTCCAGTAGAAGAACGTAAGCCAATTAAAGTAATATTCTTTAGTCCTGGTGGCGATTTAGAGGTAAATAACTGTTTAGTTGATACAATTCAACTAAGTCAAACAAAAGTTATTGGAATCAATGTTGGTATGGCTGCATCAAGTGGATGCTTTATTTATTTAGCATGTCATGAGCGTTTTACATTTCCAACGGCAGAATTTCTCATCCATAAGGGAGCTGGTCAATTTGCTGGAACATATAATGATGTAGTCGCAGCAATTTTAAATTATCAACGACAAATCGAAGAACTTGGAGACTTTGTTTTATCTAGGACAAAAATTCCAGAAGATATCTTTAACGAAAACTTTGAAAATGACTGGTATTTATCTGCGAAAGAAGCTATTAAATATGGTGTTGCTGATAAAATTATCACAAGTTTAGATGAAATTATTTAAGGAAGAGTTTACTACTCTTCTATTTTTTATACAAATTTTTAGGATTAAAAGGAGAATTATACGATATGGCAGCATTTACTTATAAGAAAACATCGACAACTTCAATGAAAGTTACTGGTATTTTAAATCCACAGACAATGGTAATTAATGTTGATGGAGAAGATAAGCAACTTTCTACTCTTCTACGTGACTTCGCAGACCTACCAGTAGAAATTAATATTAAGGTCAAGGACGAGGAAGAACTGGATGAACCAGTTGATGTTGAGTAAGAAGGGAGTGATCTACTATTACTTCCTATACAAGATTACCTGGTGAAACAGATGATCAACTTATATATAGAGTTACTAAAGATAAGGATATAATCGGTTCCTGGAATGATGTAGCTGATGTACTTAATGAGTTACTTGGAACTCATTATGGAGAATCAAAATTTCGGAAGGACAAAGCGACATTTGATCGAATGCTGAATGCAAATCGTGATATGTTTGTTGATTCTGATAAACAGTTGCAGGATATCCGGATCGCGCAAAGAGAGTTTGAGCGATTAAAAATTCAATTTAGAGATGAAAGAAACGCTTGGCAAAAGCAAAATTATATTGATGCTAGAATTGAGCAAAAATTAGATCTATTAGAAAAACAATTGAGCGATCTTGGAAAAGTAAATTTTTCTAAACATAATGACGTTTCTATATCATCTGATAATGATATGCTTGTAATTTTAAGTGATTTACATATCGGTCAGACATTTCATTCATTCTTTGGAGAATATAATACTGATATTGCTAAAGACAGAATGCAACAATTATTAGATAACATCATTTCTATCCAAAAACTACATAATTCTGAAAGGTGTTATGTATCTCTACAAGGAGATCTCATATCAGGAAATATTCATAAAACAATCCAAGTAACTAATCGTGAAAATGTAATTGAACAGATTAAAATTGCAACGGAACTCATCTCTTCATTTTGTTATGAGTTGACCAAATATTTTAAAGTCGTATTCATGACAAACGTGTCTGGAAACCATACAAGAATTGATAGAAAAGAAGATGCAATTCATGACGAACGGTTAGATGATTTGATTAGTTGGGCAGTTGATTTATCTTTACAGCATATCAATAATTTTCATATTTTGACAAGAAATCTCGATTCGGGAATTGTTGATATATCTATCCGTGGGAAAACATATGTTGGTGTGCATGGTGATTTTGATCCATTTGGGAAATCTGGTGTACAAAATTTGTGTCTGGCGATTGGATACATTCCATACGCTGTGTTATATGGACATTTACATACGTGTGCTCTTGATGAAGTGAATGGAGTAAAAATGATTCGAGGTGGATCTTTAGCTGGATGTGGAGATCAGCACACTGTGGAAAAAAGATTAACAGGAAAACCATCTCAGATGGTATGTATTTGTACAGATAAAGGGGTACAGGCTTTTTATCCTGTTGAATTAAACTAAAAATAAGTACAGATACGTCTGTACTTACATATAAAGAAGGTCATCGGCTACCTAGAATTCCTGCCTTTCCGTTGTTATACAACAAAACGTATAAAACTCGGGAAAAGCCGATGACTAAAACAATACAGAAGAAGGACTGACGGCTATCTCGATTTCTAGAAGTGAACTTTATCAGAGAATTCAATCCTGTCATCAGGATGCAGGTATCATAACCTAACGGTTACGTTCGTGCCGCTAATACTGTCTCACTCGTTCCCATTTATTATAACGGAAACGTGAGTAGCTATTGACATACACTGGTGTTTCTGGTGAATAAAACATCGCCATACTAAATCACCTGCCTTCCATTGATAAACTTTCTATCATTGGAAAAACCGGCAGTCCAAGAATACGGAAGATGCTCCGTACTTATAAAGAATAACACATTATAAAAAATTAGACAAGCACTTCATAAGTGCAAAATTTATTTGAACAAAAAGGAGAATATTAAAATGATGAACAAACAAGATATTTTTAAAACCGTAGCAGCAAACCTAGAAGTAACCCAGAAAGATGCAGCAAAATATGTAGATGCCGTTTTCGCTACTATCAAAGATGCAATGGCTGATGGTGAATCTGTGAATATTGCAGGATTTGGAAAATTCGAGGTTGTAGAAAAGGCAGAATCTAAGAGACGCAATCCTCAGACTGGTGAAACAATTATGGTTGCTGCTCATAAAGCACCGAAATTCAAGGCAGCTACTGCTCTTAAAGAGGCTGTTCTCTAATAGATCGGTGGTGATTATATGCATACACTAAAATGCAAAAGTATCGAAGAATTAGTCGAAGTAGTTGTCGAGACTTATGAGCTACTACATGATTGTGATCGACACGTAAGTTTTGTTGCTAAATATGATCATGCAAAAGAAATTTTGAGAGAATTGGTATTTTACGATTATGATCTAAAATTTGTTGAGTTAGCAGATCCTGAGTGGGATAACTATGAAGACGAATATGTTATCAGTATTGTGTGTGATGAAATATTTTGCGAGAAGCTAAAATTGGACGGAAGATATTGTATGCTATCTCCAAAATTTGTATTTTTTGATGAAAATGCAAATTCTAAATGCGTTAAATATTTTGAATCGGATATGAAATATGAATTTGAAATCACGGAAGAAGAATCTAGTGGTGAATCTGATCAGGAGTTGAATTGTCATGACGATTCTATGGATGTAGATTTCTCTGATGATGGACAGGGATTTACATGTAGCAAGCATGATAAGAATGGATATAGTTCTATTTCATATTGGTCATCTGAACAGGTTGATAAGAATCGTTTATCTGAGATTTTGAAAAGTTTTTATTTATAATTTTGTTGAGTGCGTAAGACTGCAGCTTACGCACTCAAATACAGGTCGTTAGTGTAATTGGTAACACGACAGTCTCCAAAACTGTTAATCAGGGTTCGAATCCCTGGCTTCCTGTTTACAATTTTCTGCAAACGAATGCAGAGAATAAATGATTAGAGACGGGTGGATAACTTGATAATGAGTAATATAGGATGGTTAATGCTCTCCTATCTCATCTCTATTGGTGAAAAGGTTCATGTCGTGAGACAGCGTTAATTCCTTTTTTTATGATATTATCACAAGGAGAAATTAACGATAGATACTTCTGATAAATTAACAACACTTGAAATAGCAGAAATGCTAGGTATAAAACACTATAAGGTTTTGGAAAAAATAAACGGTACAAAAGATAGGAAAACAAAAAGTCTTATTGATTTACTGCAACAACGAAATTTAGATAAACAAGAATATTTCATTGATTCTACATACAAAGATAAAAGTGGTAAGAAAAATAAATTATATATTTGTACGTTAAAAGGCGTCAAATTACTTCTGGACAATTTGAGGAATTATGAAAATAAATCAGCTTTACTCCTATGGTTCGAAAATCATGCAGATAAAAAGATGGATATTATTTTGTATAATAGACCAGAAATATATTTTCTTGATGAATTAGAACAAGTTCTTTGTGCTATGAATATAAAAAGTATACGACAATATTCTGTATTGCCATATTATATAGATTGTTATATTCCTGCATTAAATTTAGCTATTGAGTACGACGAAGGTGATCATAAGTATTATACATATGAAAATCAAGAACTTCGTCAAAAGAATATTGAGAATGAATTAAAATGTACTTTTATCCGATTATCTGATTCAAACAGTAATTTATATAATATTGGTTTGGTTATGAGCCAAATTTTAAAAATGAATGCAGCGTGAATTATGCTAAAAAGAATAAATTTTATAAAGAAGCAGTTTAGTCATACTATTCTGCTTCTTGTTATTTTGGAAGGAAGTGAGAAAAATAGCAGGTAGAAAAGTACAACGCAATAGTATTGTAACAAATGAATTATTAGCTCAGGTTAATCCAGAGAATATAGATTTAGGAAATGATTTTCTTGATTATCTCCGATCGGTTGATAGAGCAGGATCAACGATCGATCAGTATAAGAATGACCTAAAAATATTTTGGGTATATTTGTTACAGCATTGCAACAACAAATTTTTTGTAGAATTGTCTAAGAGAGATATTTCAAAATATCAAAGTTACTGTTTAACGGAATGGAAATGGAGTCCTGCTAGAATGAGACGAGTAAAATCCACTCTCTCATCACTTTCTAATTATGTTGAAAATATGTTGGATGATGAATTTGAAAATTATCGTCCGATTGTTAGAAAAATAGAAAATCCGGTAAATGAAAAAGTTATGGTAAAAACTGTCTTAGAGGAAGAACAATTACAAAATTTACTTGATTATCTTGTAGAAAAGCAACAATTTGATAAGGCTTGTATGTTATCTTTAGCAATGAATTCTGGACGTCGAAAAAGTGAATTACCGAGATTTAAGGTAAATTACTTCGATGACAAAAATATTATTTATGGATCTCTATATAAAACTCCAGAAAAAATAAAAACTAAAGGGCGTGGAAGTCGTGGAAAAATGCTAACAGCATATGTTCTTTCCAAACCCTTCAAACCATATCTTGATTTATGGATGAATTATAGAAAAGAACATGGAATTGAATCAGAATGGTTATTCCCAAAGAAAGTCAGCGGAGAATATATAGATAAGCCAATGAGTGCAAAAACACTTAATAGTTGGGCTGAAACGTTTAGCAGAATTTTAGGAGTAGACTTTTATTTCCACAGCTTACGTCATTTCTTTACAACCGCTTGCTCTCGAAGTGGTCTTCCAGACAACGTTATTCAAATGTTGATTGGTTGGTCTTCTCTTGATATGGTAAGTGTTTACAAGGATATTGAAGTTGATGAAGAATTTGAGAAATATTTTTGCGAAGATGGAATAAGAAAAGTCGAGCAGAAATCTTTGTCTGATTTATAATATCTCATCTGGAGAATAATATAATATAGATCAGATATTGACTTATTCAGCAGGTTGTCTATTCTACTACAAATTTGTCATTTGTCAAGACTTGACTTGACATTTGTTGGGAATCATGGTATTTTGTTTGTAGACGTATAGAAACAGAGTTAAGAACTGAACTACATAATTATTCAAATAAATAAAATAACCACTTGATTGTCAAGTGGCTTCCAATAAATCGAATATAAAATTGGGATGTCCATCCAGATGGATTTCTCAGAGCCGAAGACGACGGCTGTTTTAAAGTTTGAACGAAAAGGATCGCTTAATTAGCGGTCTTTTTTCGTTGGGATGATATTCTGTAAAAACATTAGAACTATCCCGGCAGCGATTCCGGATAACAAACTGTTATTACAGATCGCTGTATATGTATCTTTGAAAAATCTTAGAAATGTATCTATATCGCATCACCCTCCTTTCTTAGCAAGGGTATCTATATAACGAAGCATCACTGCTCCGATGCGACTCTGAAAAATCCTTAACATTTCATCCAGCCGTAAACAAAACGCCTGGGTGGACTTCCACATTTAGATTATATGATAAGAGGAAAAATCTGTCAATAGTAAAATATGGATGGTCGTGCAGCAACACGTAAACTGCAATCTCCTACTGACGTCTAGGAATCGGTATTGGCACAAACCTGAGAAAATGTGCGACGTCAAAAAATACAAAAAATCGCAAAAATATTTATAAAAAGGACGTACTGTACCTTTACAAAATTTTCCTATTGTGATAATGTGAAATTATCAAATATAGGAGGTAATTTTGTATGGAAATCAATCCAAAGAGTCGCATGCTGTGGAGTTATTCTAAAGATATTGATAAGGAAAAATTCAATATGAAACATCCGCTGCAGCGTAAAACTGGGCAGTGGAATCTTTTGAGAAAAAGTGAGCTTATTGACTCATTTCTTAGAGGTGATTATATTGATGCAGTAAGATGTGAGTTAAAAGAAGATGGAATTAAGTATGTTTTCGACGGAATTCAGCGTTCAACAACAGTTAACGCATTCTTCTCGAATAAATTTAAGTTATCGAAGCATTTGCCGCCAGTAGAAATCGACGGAAAAGAATATGAAATTGCTGGTAAAAAATTCGATGACCTTGATGATGAAGTCCAGGAGAAATTAAAGAATTGTGTTATCACTATTTGCACTTATAGTAATTGTACTCCAGATGACATTCGAAGAATGTATTTCCGTCAGAATAATGGTGTTCCGCTGAATAATACACAGAAACGTACAGCAATCGAAAGTGAAAAAGTAAGTCAGATTGTTTTCGATCTTGCAGAGCATGAATTCTTTGATAAGGCATTAAGCCCTGCACAGCTTAGAAAAGATCTTCCTCGTGACCTGATCCGTGAGACGTTAATGCTTATTAATACAAATGAAGAAAATGACTTTACTTCATTCAGAGCAAAAGACATCGACAAGTTTGTCGTTTGGTATGACGAAAATCTTAGTACTGAAGATATCTCTGCCTTAACGGAAGTACTTGTATCACTAGATAGCATGGATGGTCTTAAAATCAAATCTACCTCTATTCCAATGATCCTTTATTCTGGATACAGATGCATTAAGGAAGGTAAAGACTTCCGGAAATTTGAAGCTGCAGTTAATGAATTTGTTGAAACCTATGATACAAATGAAGAATATACACAGCTTGTACAGTCTGGAACCACTTCTTCTGCTGGTGTCAAGGCTCGTCTGCAGTATTGGAATAATGTTGTAGAGAACTTATAAGTTTGAATTTTTTGTGAAATAATTTAATATGATTTTTATTATGGAGAGTGAATCGAGATACTGGGTTCACTCTCCTATTTTTGTATGGGCAGATGTGCTTAGTGGCGATAGCAGTGGGCCGTAACCCCACCACATTAGAAACACCGTAGGTTCGACTCCTACTCTGCTCATTTTTGTTTTGGAGCTTTACTCAAGTTGGATGAAGAGATCAGTCCTGAAAACTGACAGGCCGTTAACAACGGCGCGTGGGTTCGAATCCCACAGGCTCCGTATATAATTAGCGAATGGAGGCAGTGCCTCCGTATGCCGGTATGGTGGAATTGGTAGACAGAAATGACTTAAAATCATTTGATCGTAAGGTCGTGCGAGTTCAAGTCTCGCTGCCGGTATTATTTTAAGAAGGAGACATGCATATGAAAGGTATGACTGGAATTTATAGGATTAATCCTGCGTTGTTTGGTGGAATCATGGCATTATTCGTAGAATTGATAATAACAATGATTTTACCTCTGTAGAATATAATCCTAATATATATGATAACGCTGCGACGCTAATAGAAATTAGAAAGGTATTTCGCCAATAGTGTCTATTACTATTTTCAAGATTTTTATTTACCGCTTTCAATTCTGCATTTACAGTTCTTAGTTCATTCAATTCTTTCAAATTAGAGTCTAACGTTTTATTCTGTATCTCAGTTTGTGCATTCAATTTTATATTTTCGTACTGAATTTTTCTCATGGCTTCTGTTTGATTTTCAAGCTCTGACTGCATGGAATCCATTTTATCAGTAAGAAATTTCAATCGTTCTTCTGGAGATTGGAATTTTGGTATGTAATCAAATATATTCATGCTGGCATTATTGTTCAGCATTTGCTGATAGCCTGCATCTGATATTAGTTTTTCAGAAAATTCCTGTAGTTTTTGGAGATCTTCAGATAGAGTTACTGGTTCCAATATTTTTCCATCTGGTGTGGTTATAATTTTACTCATTTTCAAAATATTCCTTTCTACTTTTTTGTTCTGTTTTATCTGTATCTAATTTTATCACACACAAAATGTATTTCAATGTTTTATCTCTTTATTCTCTTTAATTTGTTGGAGAATAAGTAGTTATAAGTGGTTGGCACTTAATGTCCTGTCAGTGGGGCGTGACTAATTTTTTTGAGAGTAGGAAACCAGAGAAGTCATGAACTTTGGTATGGTAGATACTCGCACTACTCTCCTACTCTTTTTTAATTGTTATGCGAGTGGAAAGCGAGTGAAAATATGGGTAATTATAAGAGAAACGAAGAAAACAGACATAATAATGATCAATGTGGAATATATTCCATAACCAATAAATTAAATGGAAAAAGATATATTGGTCAAACTTATAATTTTAAATATAGATGGATGAGACATAGGAGTTATCTAAAACATAATACGGAGCATAATGCTCATCTTCAGAACGCATGGAACAAATATGGCTCCGAGAATTTTGAATTTGAAATTATAGAAAATTGTCCATTTAATCAATTAGATGAAAGAGAAATATTTTGGATAAATTATTTTGATTCCAAAGACAATGGTTATAATTTCGCAGATGGAGGCTTAGGCTGTAAAGGTTATAAACATTCAGAAGAAGAAATCAGAAAAATGAGAATGATTCAAAATCCAAAACCTATTGTGATGCTTGATTTACAAGGTAATTATATACGGGAATTTATTAGTGCTGGTGAGGCTGGCGATTATTTAGGGAAGACGTCAGTTAGTGGAATCAAAAGATGTTGTGAAAAAGATAAGTATAAAAAAGCATATGGGTATATTTGGGTTTATAAGGAAGATTTTGATTCAGATAATATAGATTTGGATTACTATTTATCTAAAAATAAAAATCTACCAAAACCTGTTTTACAGTATGATAAGAACATGAATTTGGTTCATGAATATTGTTCCGCTTACGAGACTAAAGAATATGGATTTGATTCATCTACTGTTTCCATGGCTTGTAATGGTAAATACGATACATATATGGGTTATATTTGGCTTTGGAAAAATAATCCTGAAATTTATTATGAAAATTTAAAGAAGAGAAAAGAAAAAGCATTTAAAGCTAAAAAAGCAAAAGAAAAAATCATTTTACAATATTCTAAAAATTTAGATTTTATTAGAGAATGGACTTATGATCAACTTAAAGAAAATAATTTTAATTTACAAGCTATACAAAATAATTGTTTAGGACATACAAAAACTTCTCAGGGACATATATGGAAATATAAGTAAGAAGAATGGCTGATAAGGCTACTCTTCTTTTTTATTTGAGTAAATAGAAGAAAGAAGGTGACACAATGGCTAAAGTGCTTGATCCGCTGTCTGATAATGAAGTTAACAAAATGACTGTGGTAAATTTAAGAACAGCTTATAAAAAATTAGCCGATTTTTGCAGAAAAATCCTCAATGGTAATATAGTATACTGCAGCCATTGTGGTCAGTGGAAAACTCGAATGGCATTTTATTCATCTGATATTAGTGCAGATCATTTAGAGCATTATGCCTGTAAAGAATGTATATTAGATGAATGCACGGATTACGACAAGAAAACTGAAATTCGAACAGATAATAAAGAAAAGACTATAGAGACATTTAAGCGTTTAAATTGGTATTTCGATGAAGGAATTTATAATGATCAATTGCAATCATTATCTGAACAAACAGGTGAAAAAGTAAGAAGCACTGCCGTACAGCAATGGATTGTAATATGTCGTAGCTTAAATGATTATAAAAACAAAACTTTTAAAGATTCTGTATTTAATATTGAAGATGAAGATACAGATCAGGAATATAATACAAAAATTGTTCAGAAAACATTAAAATCAGCAAAAAAAAGGTTTGGAAATTATAATACTGAAGATTTAATGTTCTTAGAGAATGAGTATAAAGATTGGACAACTAGATATCCATGCGAAAATAAGGCACAAGAATTATTATTTAAGAGAATTTGCTTTAAAGAGCTTGAAATAGACAAAGCACAAAGAAATGGAAAAGACACTAAGGAATTGGATGCAACGCTTCAAAACCTTATGGGAAGTTTGAATGTAAAACCTTCACAAAAAACATCTAATGCATTAACAGACAATCTTACCTTCGGACAGTTGATTGATAAATGGGAACAGGAAAAACCAATTCCAGAACCAGACGAAGAATTTAAAGATGTTGATAAAATCGGGTTATATATTGATGTTTTTTTTAAAGGTCATTTATCCAAAATGATGGGCCTGAAAAACGCATTTTCTGCTCTATATGAAAGATTCATGTCTAAATATACCGTTACTAAGCCACAATACGATGAAGATTTTGATTCTGAAGCACTTTTTGATCAAATTTTTGGATCAAAGATTGATGAGGAATAAATTATGGCTATAAGAAAAACTCAAGCTGAGTTAGAAAAAGACAAAGAGCAGAAAATAATGGATACTGTGGCCTGGAGAGCTGCTTACTATAGAAATAACCCGCAGCGTTATGTGTCAGAAGTCCTTGGAATTACTTTAAAGATATTTCAAAAAATATTATTGTGGTGTATGATGCACTACAATTTTACAATGTATCTTGCCGCAAGAGGCCAGGGAAAAACGTATTTAACGGCACTATTTTGTTGTGTTCGTTGTATACTTTTCCCTGGAACAAAAATAGTTGTAAGTTCTGGTACATTAAAACAGGCAAACGAAGTATTGCTTAAGATACAAGACGACTTCATGAAACAGTCTTCTATTCTACGGTCAGAAATAGAAAAATGTAGTATCGGACAAAATGATGCATCTATTTATTTTAGAAATGGATCGTGGATAAAGACACGTACAAGTTCCGAGAACAGCCGTTCAGCAAGGGCAAATTGCATAATTGTTGACGAATTCCGCATGGTTGATGAAACAGTCCTTAATACAGTTCTTAGGAAATTCTTAACAAGTCCAAGGCAACCAAAATATTTAAATAAATCAGAATATAAACATCTCCAAGAAAGAAATAAGGAAATATATATGTCTAGTGCTTACTTTAAAAGTTCATGGGCATATAAAAAAGCTCAAAGCTATACACTAAATTTCTTTGATGATAAAAAGAAATACATGATAGTGGGGCTTCCTTATCAAGTATCAATTAAAGAGGGGCTTCTCTCCAGAGAACAAGTTGAAGATGAAATGTCAGAGCTTGATTATAATGAATTGGTTCAACAAATGGAAATGGAATGTTTGTGGTTCGGAGATACCGATGGTAGTTTATTTAAATTTGATGAGTTATCTGCAAGACGCAAGCTAAAAAAAGCTTATATGCCATTGAGTTTCTATAATGATAAAGTACAAATTCCAAAAGTGTTAGCAACAGAAAAAAGAATTCTATCGCTTGACGTAGCCCTTATGCAATCAACTAAAAAGAAACGAAACGATGCTTCTGCAATTTTTATTAATGATCTAATTCAAGTAAATGATACTTCTTACCAGTCTAATTTTGTTTATGGTGAAACTTTTGAAGGTCTAACAACTGATGATCTTGGAATTATAGTGATGAGATATTTTTATAAATATAACTGTACAGACTTAGTGCTTGATACAAATGGTATTGGTTTGGGGGTATTTGACTTTATTATAAAAGATCAATACGACCAAGAAAATGGGGAAACATATAAAGCATTAACATGTATTAATGATTCAGATATGGCTTCTAGATGTCATGTAAGAGATGCCAATAAAGTTATTTGGTCTGTAAAAGCAACAGACAAATTTAATAATGAAATTTGCGTATTGCTTAGAAATGGAATTCAAAATGGTAAAATAAATTTTTTAACAACAGAGCAAGAAGCAGATTTAGCGTTAAAAGATACATATAAAGGATATTCGAAACTTTCTCCAACTGAACAAGCAAAACTAAAGATGCCGTATCTGCAAACAACCCTTGGTATTTACGAATTAGTAAAATTAGACCACGAAGTAAAAAATGGAAACATTAAAGTAAAAGAAGTGTCTGGTATGAGAAAGGATAGATATTCTTCTATAGCATATAATTATTGGTGTGCATGTCAATTAGAATTAAAGTTAAGACCAAAAACAACATCCACTCAATCTCTTCTCTCTAAACTTTCAATCAATCAACCAAAACGCATATCTTCGTTTTCCAAAACAATCTAAATAAAAATCCAAAACACAACTAAATAGCAAAGGAGGTGTTTGCATCAAAGATGACACAATCAAAGAAAGAGATGACTGAAACATCTCCAACACGTAAAAAACAACCAACAGCTGCAGAACGAAAATTATATATGCAAAGTCTTGAACGCCAACAAAAGAGATTTGCAGAAACACAGAATGCATTTAAGCAAGTTCGTGATGTTACAAAAACGACAAGACAAATTCCTATAAGTTCATATAACAAGGGAAATGTAATTAAATATCTTCAAAATATAGACAGTTATGAAGATGAATTGCGTGGTTTATCTCGTTACTTATTTTATCGTTGTCAGATATATTTTAGATTAATTATGTATAATGCAACTATGTTTGATCTAAATGCAAGGTACGTAGTTCCTACATATGATCCAACCGGTGACAACGACAAGGAAAGTATATTAAAAGATTATTATGACACTTTGGTATGGCTAGATAGAATGTCTTTACAAGGGAACTTCTTACAGGTATTAATTAATAACTTTATAGAAGATGTATTCTATGGATGCTGTTGGCTGGACGAAACCGGAATGTTTATTTTAAAAATTCCACCAGATTATTGCAGAATTTCTGGTAAATATTTTACTGGCGATTATTCTTTCTCTGTAGATATGAGTAAATATAAAAAATTCGAAGATGTATTAGAATATCTTGGTGATCCGTTACTTTCTATGTATAAGGAATATGGTGGTAACAGTCAGAAAAAATGGCAACCAATGCCTGATGAATATGCTTTGTGTACAAAATCAAGAGTTGAGACATGGGAAACTATTGTTCCAATTTATAGTGGATTATTTATTGATTTAATTGGTCTTTTAAATCTTGGTGACGTACAAGCCGTTGCGGATGAACAACAAATTTATAAACTAATCACAGCTACTATACCGACATTATCTGGTGCTGATGAACCAGATCAATGGGCTGTAAACATTGATTTTGCCGTAGATTATTATAATAAATTGGTTGATAGCCTTCCACCTTATATTGGTTCTGTGATAAGTCCATTGCCACTTAATACAATATCTTTTTCTGATGACCAAACAACAGACACGACAAAGGTACAAAAAGCCACAAAAGAAGTATTGAATACTTCTGGTGGAGCACAAATACTTAATTCTTCTAGTATTTCTGGCGCTGAAGCATTTCGAGCTGCTACAAAGGCAGATACTGAATTAGCAATTTCTGCACTTTTAGGTCAGATTCAAGGATGGGTAAATAGAATGCTATCATACCAAGTCAAAAATGCGGCGAAGGTTAAATTTTTTGAAGTGTCTTCTTATACAAAAGATACTCTTAGAGAAGCCATGCAAAAAGATCTGCAATATGATAGTTCTAAAATGATATTAATAAATGCATTAAATGGGATTAGTGAACTTGATACCCTTTCGATGACTTTCTTAGCCAATGATGTATTAGATTTAAAGAATAAATTTGTTCCACTCGTATCAGCAAATACAGTATCCAACGCAAGTGACGAAGGTGGCAGACCAGAGGTTTCTGATTCAGAAATAAGTGACGAGGGAGCTAAAACAAAAGACAGAAAATAATGAGGTGGTCATATGAAAGAAAAGTTTTTAAAAACAACAGACACTACTACCTCTGAAAACTTAAAGAAACTTGGATTTCAAGTAGTAAGTGAATTGAATGGAATGTATATATTTTTGAATACTGACAAACTTCAGTTTTCAAATATAGATAAATCAAAAATACAGTATAGCAATATACTTACTTTTTAGCCACTCTTCTATTTCTTGAGTGGTATTTTTATACCAATTTTTACAGAAGGGAGGTTAAAACAAAGAAATATGAACAAAAAATTTTTTACAGTTGAAGACTTAATCAAATTTTGTGAAGCAAAAAAAATTTATAATTTTTCATCAAAAGAATCTAACGAACCAATTGTCGTTCAATCAATTCAAGATTTTTCAAAAGCAGAAATCGAAGAGTCCGACGATGGAAAACTTTATGCAAAAGTTCGTGTATGTCACACTCTTTTAAATAGAAACAATAGTTATATTTCAGAGGAATCAATGCTTGAGGCAATGCCTACGTTAAAATATTCTCCTTTACTTGCATCAATTCATCAGCTTGACGATGGAACGTGGGACTTTCATAGTCATGACTTTCATATTGAGGAAGATGAGGATGGCAATGAGTATGAAGTATATGATGAAAATCAGGTAGGTACATTTACCGCTGATGATCCATATCTAGAATATGACAAAGTAAAAAATAAAACATATGTAGTTGCTAAAGTTGCAATTCCAATCGAGTACACACGTACAGCAGATATTATAAAATCAAAAGGTGGAACAAAGGTAAGCTGCGAATTGCTGATCTACGATTGCAGCTACAATGCTGAAAAACACTATCTTCAGTTAGATCATTTTAGATTTAATGGATGCACTTGCTTGGGTAGTGAAAAAGATGGTACGCCTATTGGAGAGGGAATGGAGGGAAGCTTCCTATCTCTTGAAGATTTTAGTGTTGAAAATAATAGCTTATTAAAATATGTTGATGAAAAATTGAATGCGATGCAGTCTAGTATTGATGAATTAGATGCACGTTTCAATATAGAAAAAGAAAAAACTATGAAAGGAGGAACTGAATTGAACAAGAAACACTTTGAAGAGGAAGTTACTGAAACTGAGGAAGTAACTGAAACAGAAGAGTCTAAAGAGGAAGTGACTACTACAGAAGAAGAATCTGAGGAAACAGTTGAGGAAACCTCCGAAGAAGAAACTAAAACCACTGAAGAAGTAGAGGAAACTCAGGAGGTTGCCGAAGAGGAAACCGAAGATACTACTGCATCAGAATCTGAAACAGAAAGTTTTTCAAAAGATGAGCTATTCAATAAGTTATTCGATATTTCCTTCGAAGATATTAGATATGCATTAAATGCATTATGTTCTATTTATAGAAATGATTCTGAATGGTGTTATGTGTCTCAGGTGTATGATGAGTATTTTATTATGCAAGATTGGGACAGCGACAAATATTATAAACAGTCCTATACAAGAGATGAAGATAATATTGCACTTGCTGGAGAGAGAACAGAAATGTTTGCAATGCTTCTTACAGAATCTGAGAAGATTTCTATCGAAGAAATGCGTTCAAACTATGCAGAATTAAAAGCATTTAAAGAAGAAATTGAGTTAAACGAACTTCGTGAGAAGAAAAAAGCAATTCTTGATTCTGAAAAATATGAAATTCTTGCACAGAAAGACAATGAAGGAAAATTTGTAAATAAAGATTATGAGAAACTTGTTTCTGAAATGGATAACTACTCTCTCGCTGATCTTGAGACAGAAATTAAAGTTCTTCATTCTGATTATGTTTCTGAGCATGGTAACTTTGCACTTTCTAATAACAAAGAAGAAAAGCCAGTTACATCTAAGAAACAGTTTGTAAATGTAAACAAAAAACCTTCGAAACCTAGCAGATATGGAAAACTGTTTGCTGAAGAAGAAAAATAAATAAACAAAATAACTTTTAACTTTAAGGATCGTCATAATGGCGGTCTTTTTATTATGCAAAAAACAGGAGGATAAATACTATGGCAATTCGCATGTCTATTGAGCAGCATCACGTTGCGTTCCCAACTAAAGTCCTTTCAGACAAAGTTGGAAGAGTTTTAAACATGGTAATTAAGAAAGACACAGATAACGGTACAGTCTGCGGAAAAGGAGCTTACGTAAGCTTTGATCAGTATGAAGTTGCTGATGCCCCAGCAGGATTTGAGGGAGAAATTCTTGAACAGGCTGCAAACGGCAACTGGTATGTAGAGGTTAAAAAAGTTGATGTTAATGCGCCTGCAATTCTTATCTACGAAGTTCCAGAAATCGCTGAAACATACAACAGTGAGTTTACAAAGACATCCAATTTCTTCAACGCAGCAACTGCTAAAAGAACGAAAACAGTTAGAGGTCTTGTTCTTACAGTAACAGATGTTTACGAACTTAGTGCAGATGCATTCGATGGTACACCTGTCGCTGGTAAGAAAGTAACTGTTGAAGCTGGAAGTCAGAAACACAAAGTTTCAGAACTATAAAGAGGGGAGGAATAAGCAATGAATAAGATGAATTTTAGCGCACATGTACTTAATGTATTCGATGAAATGAAAACTTCTTATGAAGAAGTAAAAAATCTGATGTTTGATCTATATAAAGATGAACTTGATGACGGAATTTCTAAGAGAGAGGCTGAAGATAAACTTAGAGAAGTATCTCTGAGAATTTTTAATCTCACAAAGGATTCTTCTCGCAGAGAAAGAGAGCGTGCCTATAGAGATTATGGTCGCCAGTTCTTTGATGTAATTGAGGAAGTAACCGATTGGACAATCTCTACTGGCCTCAAAGAAAACGAGTGGTTCAATGCTCTTGTAAATTATAAAAATATCAAAGAAGGAGATAAAAATCTTTTTGTCAATGAACATGATGATGTTATTCTTTCTGTAGCAAGAATGGGAAAGAGACACCATGACACTATGTTACAGAGACTACCAGAAAACACGACCTATTCTGTTGAGACGGATGTTTACGGTGCTGCTGTTGGTGCTGATATCGATAGATACCTAATCGGACAAGAGGACTGGACAAAGCTAGTTGATGCTATTACAAGAGCATTTGTTGTTTTATCACAAGAGCTTATTTTTGCAGAGATTCTAGAAGCACACAAGAAACTTCCCGCACAGACACAATTTGTTCAGACTGGCGCACTTAACGCAGCAAATAGAAAGAAATTTAACAAAGTTCTTCAGAATGTATCTGTAGCAAATGACAATGCAGAAGTTGTTATTATGGGAACTATGGTAGGTCTTCAGGAGCTTGATGGTCTTATTGATGTTAATTGGATCGCAAGTTCTCAGAAAGAGGATGTAGCAAAGATGGGTCGTCTCGGTAATTATGGACGTTATACCCTAATTGAGATTCCACAAAGATTCGCAAAGAATGATCTTACAAAAGATATGTATAAAGATGATGTTCTTTATGTATTTGCTTCTGGTGATGACAAAATGGTTGATATGATTGATGTTGGTGAGACTTTAATCGAGGAAATCACTGAGCGTGGAACAGCTAATAGTAACATCGCTGATATCATGAAATACGAAGTTCAGAGAGAGCTTGGAGTATCTACAAGACTAGGAAAAGTATTTGGTCAATGGACCATTACAGAGGACTAATCTGAATTATAGTATAAGAAATATTGGGAGGGTAGCATAATTACTACTCTCCTATTTTAATGGAGGGAAAGCCATGCCGACAGCACGAGCAAAAAAGGAAACCGCTACTACAACTAGAAAAGTAGCTACTAAAGTTGATACAAAAGTAACTGCAGAAGAGCCGGTTATTACTGAAAAACCAATTGAAGAAAAAATCGAAAAAGAGAAAAAGGTATTTACTGATTCAGATTATATTCTGTGTCGATCAGTATGTTATGGTGGATTAAACATCACGTCTCAATCTGGAAATATTTATGAATTCAAAGATTATGGATATGATTGCGAAATCAATTATCGTGACCTTGTTTCTTTGATTAGAAAAGGTTCAGACCATGTATTCTTACCAAGATTTGTTATCCTGGATGACGATTTACTGGAAGATTTTCCTACTGTAAAAAGAGCATATGAAAAAATGTACACAAGAAATGATTTACTTAAAATTCTTGATATGTCTACAAGACAGATGGAAATGGAAATCAAAGAGCTGCCAGAAGCTACAAGAACCATCCTGGAGCAGATGATTGCTACAGAGATTGCCAATGGTCATCTTGACAGTATTGCAAAAGTAAGAAAACTCAGTGAAATCTTTGATTCGGATTTTAATCTTCTAAGTGAATTATTTGTTAAATAAAGGAGGTCGAGATGATACTTCCTTATGAAACTATCTTTTCAAGGGCATTGGGAAAAATTGATGATCCGAAAGAATTAGCATTAAACTCTAATGATTTTTATGAAATTTACACCGAAAGACTACACAATGTACTTGGAGATGCAAGAATCAGAAGACTCTTCTCTTCTATTGTATTGGACGATGAATTTCAAGAAGTTTCTTTTAATCTTGTAAATACAATAGATGAAAGTTCTGATATTGAATATGTGTGTAAACTATTTGTTCTAGGGATTACAATTGAATGGCTCAGTCCAAGAGTCGATTCTTTGAATTATACCATTATGATGGTTGGTGGAAAAGAAGAAAAAATGCTAAACAATCCATACAGATTGCTTCAGACAAGATTAGAAAATGTACAGAAGGAATTAAGTAAGACTATTAGAGATCATGGTTATCTTTATAACTCTTATATTAATAATGGTACATAATATGGATTATTTATATGGAACTTTTTCTGACGAGCAAATAAAAAACGCAGCATGTTTAATGCACAAAAATATTCATAGATTACTTTTATATAAAGATAAGCTAGTGACAGACAGAATTTTTAATTCAGATGATGATTTTAAAAAATACTTTGAAGATATTCTATTTAAATTCGGTGGACTTAATACATTATTAGGTTATCCAAATGATATGCTGCTTTTAATTTCGACATTACAGGCGGCATACGATCTAATAGATAGTCCAAAATATAGTTATAGAATATTTAGAAAAGCTATTCTAGATTCTCATGGATATATTAAAGCTATGTTAGAGGAGGTAAATAGTCATGCCAAACCTATCAACAGCTAGACGTATATCAAGCCTACGATCAAATGATGCAAAAACAATTGGTGAAATAACAAAAGAAAACTCAGATTTTCTTATGGAACAAACATTTGATCATGACATCCAGGCAAAAAAGTGTTATATATATGATTTTTACCATGATGATCAGCCAGATAAAAATCAGAATATGACTTATGACAATACAACCAAAACTCCAATTGATGCAAAGTTTATTATTAATTCTTATCAGTCTATAGATAAGGATCAGGTTCCTTATTATCTACAATTTCGTCCGTCTCAAAAATATTCTTTTTCCGAGAATGATGATTTGTATTATTATGAAACAGATTATCACGAACGGTATCTAGCCGATTTTCCGATTGGGTTATTCGTCGATATCCCAGATGATAATAAAATTTATCATAAATGGTTAATTGTCGGTAGAGAAATTGCAAACCAATTTCGGAAGTATTTAATTCTTCCATGTGATTATAATTTGACATGGATTGAAAAAACTGGTCAAAACAGAATTAAGCGGAAAATGTGGGGTGTGCTTAGAAATCAGAATTCGTAAAGTGTATGCGCTTCATACTGGAAACAGTATGTCGAAAGTCTTTTAATTGCGTGGAACTCTTGAGAGTCAATTATACTACAGCACAGATATGAAATAAAATCAAATGCGAATGTTAAGAAATAATTGAATTAGACAATACGCAGCCAAGATCCGAAAAGGATAAGGTTCGACGGTCATGTACCCAAGTGGGTTAATGGAGACATCCTAAACTTATTATGTTAATAATAAGCATGGATTTGATATGACCTGAACATTATACGAAAGTATAAGAAAATAAATTATAATTTATAATTTATCTTTATTGGATTAACGACCTAATAAAGTAACATATTTGACACAACTGGTAAGTATAGAGATTACAAAAGTAGTCCGTTATTATTAGAAATGATAATAATGTATTTCCTTGAATTGCCGGAAAACCCTAAAGCTATTTATACTACAGCATAGTGATGAAACATACGCAAGTGTGAACGTAAAAAAATAAATAGATAATAATTATTAGATGCTAGTCTACGGACTGTAGCATCTTTTTTAATGGGCGATCAGCAGCCAAGCCTCGAACAGAGGAAGGTTCAACGATCATTCTTGAAATAGAATAGGAACAAGCGTTCCGAAGTTGGGAACACCTAAACCGTGATTGGCATGGTGAATGATATGATCTGCACATTATGTGAAAGCATAAGAAAATTTATTTACATATGTAGATAGATCTTTGTTAAAAAAGCGAATTAACAAAGTAACAAAATGGCACTACTTTGCCCACCCAGACAACCAGGATAAAATCTGGTTCCCATTAAATCCAATTACTGAAAAGTTTTGGTATAACGATGATATTAGCAAAACAATGCGTCTTATTATTAGCGCACCAACAGAGCATCCTTTGGTATGGTCTATAACAAAAATCGAAAACACAAAACCTGTCGGAATCCAAAAGCTTACAATTTATCAAGATTTTTGGGATGAACACAGAGATTATATTGAACGTGACGAAAACGGTAAGATTATTGGTATGTATGCTGATTACTATGATTCGTCTGTTATCCCAGTCGAACCATCAACGCCTGGAGAAATTGCCGGTATAAATAAAGAAATTATAGCATCTTCTACCAATGTAAAAGTTGGTGGCAGTTACAAATTGTTTACTATAAAAATACTAGACGAGGATCACAATGACATATCTGATCAATATAAAGGCGGAGAATTTACTTGGAAATGCTCCGTAGAAAATAATGAATTATCTAATCATGTATCGTGGTCAAAATCTGGTTGTAAATATAATCAAATTAAAATGAAATTTATCAACGATCGAAATTATTTAGGGAAATTATTATTAATATCATGTGATGTTTCTTTAAATAATAACATTATTCGAGTAGCTGAAAATTTTGAAATTACTGTATAGGGGGTATTTAAATGAATAAAATAAATGAATACTCCTTTCATACAAAAGATGATATGCTTAATAAATTACGCGCTTATACACATAATCCAGATGATGATAATATTCGTATCAAAAATCAAGTATATCAAATATTATTACACTGTCCAGAATTACTGTATGCAATTCATGATGCAGAGTTGGAATCCGAATTATTTGACGATGATGGAAATTTAAACGTTGATGCAGATGGCGAACCATTGGGTGAGTGGGATCGTTATTTTGGTGAAAATGCCCATATTCGTCCATACATATTTTTCCCAGAAACAGAAACAGATTCTAGGAATTATGTATGTTATCAAACAAGTTTTAGCGACTTAGCAAGATATAATAATTCTATAAAAACACTTCTTCTTACTTTTACAATATTTATCCATGAAAAAGATGTTATAGATGATCTTACTGGTTTACCAAGACATGATCTAATTGCTGCAATATTGCGAGATAGATTTGCATGGATTGGAACTGAGGTTGAAAATCCGATTCCATCTTTGGATAAAGAATCAACGATGGATAACAATTATCTTGTGCGTACTTTGCAATATCAAATTATTACACCAAACAATATTACAAAAACAGAGAATGGTAAATCCTTCTATAGTAATAAAAGGTGGTAAATTATGGGGTTTGCGAATAATGATCTTGTACAAAGCGCAATTGAAGCACAGATAGCGAATGAAGAAAATAAAGAAGAAGAACGCTTAGATTTTAATCCTCTTCAACTATATTTTGGAGATGATTATGTAGTAAATGATAAAATCACAATTCATCAGCCATCAATTCAAGACTATATAACATACGGAGAAGAAAACATACAATCCGTTATTTATCCATTTATTTCAAATACAACAAAATGTCGTTTGCAACTTTGGAACAATGGAATTGACTGGAATGATATCACAAATCAGCAATTGTTTTCCATTTTAATCAAAAGTATTGATTTGGAATATTCAAAACTGATGTTTGGTGATATTAATTTCCATGGTTTTTCTTTCTTTACCGAAGAAAAAGATGGAAAAGAAAGTGTTATTTTATATAATCCTGCTCAAGATATAAAGATTGACGAACCAACACGAATTAAAATGTGTAAATATATTCAATATATGTTTCATGCATTTCCGCCAGAAGAAGAATTCACTTCTAGCAAGACTCTTAAAAGAGATCTTATTAATAGAGACAAACAGAATTTACTGGCGATGAAAAGAGACAATTCTTTAAAACCACCAAGTCTATTATCTATGATTTCTTTCTATCTGAATCACCCTGGATCGAAATATAAAAAAAATGAACTACGCAATGTTGGAATTGTTGAATTCTATGATAGTGTACAAAGACTTCAAATTTATGAATCAACACATGCTGTCATTAATGGCAGTTATTCTGGATTTGTTGATACATCAAAAATTCCAAAAAATGAATTTAATTTCATGCGAGATCTTAAAGGATCTGCATGATTTTTTTATACAAAAATTTAAGGAGGAAAAACAAATGAGTTTTAAATTAGGTGACAAAATCTATAAAGAGATTCTATACTTTTATGCAGAAGATAAAGGTACTGGTATTCCACAATATGTACTAACTCAATTAAGTGATGCAAGCATTGAAGTCACTGCTGAATCTACAGATGTTACCGATAAAAATGGTAATCTTGTAAAGAAAATTTGGAAATCTAAATCAGGTGCTTTTTCTGCAACAAATGCTTTTGTTAACACCAATATTATTGCTGCATCTTCTGGATCTCAACCAATTTTTGCTTCTAAGAATGGGAAAGTAAAAATGCCAAGACTAATGCACGTTAAAAATGGTGTTAAAACTGTTACGATTACTGGATATGTAGAAGGTTCCGTAAAAGTAGCTCAGTATTTTGGTGATGGTTCCATTGGAAAAACATATACTATGGATACGACTGCTGCTGCAGACAAATTCTCTATTGCGAAAGAAGGCGCTGTACTGACTCTTCCACTAGATGATGAAGCAGAGATGTTCTTTGTTCGTTATGATCGTGAAGTAGAGACTGGTGCCGTAATTCACAATAACGCAAACAAATTCCCAACATCTGTATACGCAATTATGAAAGCTACATACTACAATCCATGTAAGAAAAATGAGCTAAAAGCAGATTACATTGTAATGCCATCATTCCAGGTATCTCCGGAAACCACTGTTCCAGTTAGTGCTGACACTGCAACTATGGATTTCAAAGGCGATCTAGAGATCGAATATTGTGGAGATGAAAAGATTCTGTATAGCGTTTACGATGCTGATGAGGTTGACGAAGACTGATTCTAATCAGAAGGGAGAAACAAATGGCAAATAACAGAGTATGCCTTACTTGTGGTAAGGCTTATGAGTATTGCGGATATTGTCCTACGAGCAAGAATCTCCCGATGTGGATGAATCTGTTTGATACAGAAAATTGCAAAAATGTTTTTGAAACTGTAAGCGATTACGCTCAAGGTGCAATAAGTAAAGAAACTGCAGTTACCGACCTATCATTGTGTGATTTATCAAAAGTTTCTACCTACAAGGAAAATATCCAAAAACTTGTATCAGAAATTATTAATAATAAGAATGATAAAAAAGTTACTGCGACTAAAAAAAGAGAACAAGCTGTAAAGATTGTTCCAAAATCTAAAGTGAATAAAAATAGTGTTGATTGATATATGAGAATTATAGGGGTACGTATATATCAATTATACGCACCCCTATTTTTTACGCTTATATATCAGGAAGGAATAAAAGGAAAAATGAAGTTTGATAAAGAATATGCCACTTCTTTTGTAGACGAATATAAATATCTAAAAGAATATGGTATTCGTTATGAATTCGTAAAGGTCGATGATGCCGGAAAAACTGTTTGGAAATATAAAAAGACACCGGAATTATTTGAAGCATTGAAAAATTTTTACATCAACAATGAATATTATGATTAGCAGGTGTGACTATGAAAATTTATTTAGATAATGCTGCCACTACTCCATTAAATCAAGAGACAAAAAATTATATTATATCTATTTTAGACGATTATTATAATCCATCCAGTGCTTATCAAGAAGGAAGAAATATTCGGAATAAAATTGATGAAGCAAGAAAAAATATTGCTGATTTTATTCATGCAGATGAAAGTAATATTTTGTTTACTTCTGGAGGATCGGCTTCTAATACGTTAGCAGTCAAAGGATATAAAGACCAAAATGACTGTGTTATTCTGTACTCTCCTATTGCGCATAAATCAATTTTAAATTATGTAAAAACAGTTAGAAGTGCTATTCCATTAAAAGTCAATGGACAGGGCGAAATTGATTTTGATGATTTGAAATCTCTTCTTTCTATATATCATAAAAGAAGTTTTGTGGTTATGGATTATGCTAATAGTGAAATCGGTACAATACAAGATGTGGAAAAGCTCACTGATTTGATCCATTTTTATAACGGTAAAATTTATGTTGATTGCACTGGATCGATCAGTCAAATTCCACTAGATGTCAAGAAATTTGATATTGATATTGCAGGATTTTCTGCGCATAAATTAGGATCTTTAAAAGGGTGTGGGGTTTTATATAAAAAGGATAATATTCAATTGTCTCCTATTATATATGGTTCACAAGAACATGGACTTTTTGGTGGAACAGAGAACACACTTGGTATCTTAACTCTAGGATACGTTGTAAAGCATTATAATTATGATCAATGTACATCAGAAAAACGAAATTATCTCGTGCAAACATTATCAGGATTAGTTCCAAATTTTTTTGTTGTTGGCTCTTATAATAATAGACTACCATATAATTTATTTTTATGTTTTGAAGGAGTATCTGGCGAAGCATTAATGACCTTACTTCATGAGTATGGTGTAATTGTATCTACTGGATCAGCTTGTAATTCCGGAAGTTTGAAATCGTCTGATACCTTACTTGCCATCGGAATGAAAGAAAAATATATTCATGATGGCATCCGTTTAACTTTGTGTGGATCAGAAACAAAAGAAGAATTAGATTACATATGTAACCAAATAAAAAATTGTGTCATGACATTGAGGAACTTAGCATAGGTTGCTCATGGTTATGGGCGTAAAAGTGTATTATCACTCTCCTATCATATCAAAATTATGGAGGGTAAAACTATGAGAAATATTAACTGGCTCGTTAGAGTAAAAAATAAAATGTTCTGGATTTCATTAATTCCAGCGGTAATCGTACTTATTCAAACTATTGCTGCAGTATTTGGTTTCACAATTGACTTGAGCGAACTTGGAGACAATTTAGTTAACGTTGTCAATGCAGTGTTCGTAGTATTGGCAATTTTAGGTATTGTAATTGATCCTACGACAGCAGGTGCTGGTGATTCAGAGAATGCTATGACTTATACAGAGCCAAAGGCTTAGAAAGTGTAGGTGTAACGTGGAACCTATACGTGATTTTTTTGGCATAGACTGGAAGGCGTTCGGAATAACAATCTTTGTAGCATTACTAGGATTCCAGGCAATTATTCAAGTATTACACTGGTTTTTATTTGAATTCTTGGGCATTGAAACAAAAGCAATGCGCGAGAAAAAAGAAGAACATGAATTGCTACTTTTTACTCAGCAGAAGATCCAAGATTTGGAAATCAGTCAAAAAAATGATGAGAAAGAACTCCATCGTAGTAATAAAGAGCTGAAAGAATGCATTGAAAACCTGACAAAGATGTATGTTGATAAGGAAATTGATGATATTCGTTGGGAGATATTAGACTTCTCTTCTGCTGTAACATGTGGTCGAAAATATAATCGTGAAACTTTTGAACATATTTTTAGAATGTACGAAAAATATGAAATGATTCTTCAGGATAATAATTTAGAAAATGGGCTTGTCAATGAAAGTATGGAAGTAATCAAAGAGGTCTATCATAAACAACTTAAAGATGGGGTTATTAAATACTAAAGGATAAAAGGATAATTTATGAATAATAAAATATATTGCTGCTATTCAATAAACCAGCGTAATTATCTTTATGATAATGGTCAAAAATATATATTAGCGGCACTTAATCCAAATAGCAAAAAACTATTTTGGGTATATTTAAAAAATGAAAAATTAAACAAGCTTTTAGAAAAGTGGTCTATAAAAAAATAGACCACTTTTTCTGTCTTTTTATTTAAAAATATCGGAGGTACTTATGGCAGAAAGAAAAACGCAAGAACAATTTATTGAAGAAATGGCACTATGCGAGCCAAATGTAGAAATTCTAGGTGAATATAAAAATGCAAAGACAAGTATTTTATGTAGATGTAAAATACATAATTGTAAATATACTTCTATTCCAGATCATTTATTACATCGTGGCTCCGGATGTCCTATGTGCGCAAAAGAAAAACGAAACGCTAGTCATAAAAAGAAAACACATGAACAATTTATAAAAGATGCTGCACAGAAAAATCCTCATATCAAAATCAGAGGACGGTATACAGGTGTAATGGATAATATTGAATGTGAATGTAAAATATGTGGTGGGGTTTTTGATCAAGTTGCCAGAAAAATTATGGAAGGGGTTGGATGTCCAATTTGTGCGGGTGTTCGTATAGTGCCAGGGATAAATGACATAGCAACAACCAACCCTGAAGTTGTTAGATATTTCAAAGATCCTTCAGAAGCCAAAAAGTACAGTAAGGGCTGTAATGTAACAACATGGTTTAAATGTCCTGATTGTGGGTTTGAAAAGAAAACTATGATTTGTTATGTTGTTCAAAGAGGATCAATGTGTTGTCCAAAATGTGACGATGGTGTTTCATATCCAAATAAATTTTCTAGAAGTTTATTATCTCAATTAAATGTAGAGAATTTAATATATGAATATTCTCCAGAGTGGGCTTGTCACTATAGATATGATAATTATTTTGAATACAAAGGTCAAAGATATATTCTAGAAATGGATGGCGGATTTCATTATATTAAATATTATAAAAGTAATTTATCTTTAGAAGAAACACAAAGAATTGATGCCTTAAAAGATCAATTAGCATTCGATCATAATATAACAATTATAAGAATAGACTGTTTTTATTCTGAGAAAAATTATATTATTAAAAATATAAAATCTAGTTTTTTAGCAGAATTATTTGATTTATCAAAAATAGATTGGGAGAAATGTAATCTACAAGCAACGAAAAGTATTGTTAAAGAAATTTGTGATTTTTATAATGCTCATACTACATATTCTGTAAAAAAGATTGCGGAAACATTCTATCTTAATGAAACAACTGTATCAAATTATTTATACAAGGGCAATGAGTTGGGATTTTGCAGTTATTATCCAGCAAACAAAATACGAATTAAGGTTCATATAGAGGATCAAGATTTTTCGTTCAATACAATAAATGAATGTGTCCGTTCTTTATCAAAGCTTTATCATAATATTCCATGGAGTATGTTCAAAGTGGCAGCACATAAACGTGATACAGATTTTAGAGGAATTAAAATTCAATATATTTGAAAGATGAATTTCATCTAATAACATGACCGCGAATTATCGCAATAAAATTCACGGTCATTAAAAGAAAGAAGGTCTTATATGTTTCGAAAATTATACAATAAATTTATAAACATGATTGTTGAAAGAACAAAACAATCTATGTATGAAGATATGAAAAATGATTATGATAAGTTGTTAATCAAAGATTAATCACCGTCTGTTTGAGAGGTGAAACAATATATTTGGATTTATAATATGCTTAAAATTTGGAGAAAAGCAAAAACATTAGGATTTGGAAAATCCTTAGATATACTAACGATCGCATCTGTAATATGTAAATTGACAGCGGAGAAGATTTCTAAGGAAAAGAATATGTCATATGAAAAAGCTGTAAATTTTGTAACAGATAGTATTAATGAAGTAAATCTTAAAATAAAAGAATAATTATAATATTTAAAAGGAAGTGATTACAATCGCTAGATCTAAATATAACGTAGATAAAGATGTAAGTAAACGTACTTATAATAATATAACTTTTGATTCAATTTTAGAAATGAAATATTATCGTGATGTGCTTTGCCCATTAGTGGAGAGTGGCGATGTGGTGGATTGTGAATTACAGAAGCCATATGAGCTACAACCAAAGTTCAAACACGACGGAAAAACTGTTCAGCCAATAAAATATGTGGCTGATTTTTTTATTGTCTATAAGGATGGACATGAAGAAGTTGTTGACACTAAGGGATGCCCTGACAGTGTTGCACTGATTAAAAGAAAACTATTCTGGTACTGCTATCCAGATGTTAACTATAAATGGATTTGTTATTCCAAGATCGACGGAGGATGGCAGGAATACGAGATCGTGAAAAAGAATCGGGCAGAAAGAAAACGTAAGAAAAAAGAAACTCAAGAGGTAAACAATGTACTCCAGTGAAATAGATGATATTTTAAAAAAGAGAAATTATTGTTTGCCGTCACACTTGTATTTCAAAATAGTAGAAAACTCTTCCCAGATCTGTCAGGTAAAGTATGATGCTTATTCTGATAAATATAGTATTCATACAGATGACGGATATCATTGGGAAGTTAAAATTTATCAGGAATAAAAAGGAGAAAATAAATGATTACAAAATATGTAAAAATTAAACCGGTTATTACACTTGCAGATGAGAAAAAAGCAATTGACTTCATTGTAGATTATATGTTTGAAGGCGGTGAGTATACACCGTGGAATAAGGAAGCTGCACTTATTACTGCTATTGCTGTTTATTTTATTGACGGTGTTGAATTTGAAAAAGACGATGTAATCTATGATTGTGTTATGCAAGATCAAAATCTTCATGCGCATGTAAATAAATTTTTCTATAATGTAGATAAATCAGATAAGAAAAATGATATTAATTTTACGTATATCAATACCAAAAACCATGTGATGGAAAGTGTACAAAAGATTGTAGATTTTAAACTACAAAAGATGATTCATTGTACGGATGAAAAACATGAAATGTATACGGAAATTGCAGAAATGGCAAATGCTGTAGCAAATATTGGACGAAATGTTCAGGTTGCTGCAAAACCTGTTCTTGAAAATCCAGAAAGCATTGGAATGATCATGAATATTCTTAAAAAAATGAATGAAAGTAAAATGCTTAACGCAAAAGCAATTCGAGATGTGATGGTTGATACCGTAATGGATGTACAGAAAAGAATGACAGGAAAATAACAAATAAAGCAAGAATACATTAAATCTTCTGGCAGTCAAATGTCAGAAGATTTTTAATTTATCAATGTGGAGGTGGTGGTAAAAATGGGTAACATAACAAAGGAACTACAAAAGCTACTAAAATATTACAATAAAAAAGTATTACAATCTGTTCCTACAATGGCACGTCAAATTGCAACTGATGCAGAACCAGAATATAGAAAAATTATTAATGAATCAATTAATCAATATTATGCAACACACAAAGGAGACTTTAGCGAGGGTAGATTAGAAAACATGACTGGTAATATAAGTGCTGAAGGTTCATCTATAATTTTTGAAGATACAGAAGAAAACGTTCCAAATTATCACGGATTCTGGGGACAAGAACTAACAAACGAAGGCGTGTTTGATTTGATGTATTTAAAGGGTGAACATGGTAATGGTAAGTGGCATCTTGTAGATACTACTCCTCCACCATTTGATTATGTTGAGCAAGAACTTGTCAATGGTAGACTAGATAAAATCATTGATAATTCAGTACATAAAGTGCTTGATAATATAGAATTATAAAGGTGGTGAAAAAATGCCAAAACAACATACAATTAACCTCGAAGCTGTTATAAAAGCTGCACTGGATAAAAATAGCGAAAAAATAATCGATGATTTTGAGAAGAAAATCACTGAACCAAAAGAGATTAATATCAAAACAGATGAAGCATCTAAACAAGTTAAGAAGCTGTCTGATGAGATTGAAAAAGAACAAAAGAAACATACTCAAACGTCTAGAAAAAGAAATAAAACTAAAACAGCTACTGAACAAAGTACTCCAAAAAACGCAGATAAGTATGTACAATCAACAATATATGATAAAAAAGGACGTCCCTCTACTTCTCATTCGTATACATATGCTAATGGAAGACAACAATCTTATAACAAGAATGGTAAGTTAACATCTGAGAAGCAGACAGTTGTTGATCTTCAAAAAGCATACTCTCAGTTAAATAAAGACGTAACGGAATATTATTCATTAAAGACAAAAGAAGCAAAAGGCAAAGTAGCCACAGAGGATAAACAGTATGTCAAAGGTCGGATTTCTGATTTAGTTGATGAAATGTCTGCAAATCGAAAATATATTGCAGATGCAAAAAAGCAAGGCTTTTATAATGATGAATTAGAGCAAAAAGCTTTTAATCATTTTCGTAGAAAAGCTAATGGTTACAACACATATGTCGATGAGAAAAATGCTACAATCAAATCTTATGGAAATGATGATAATACTGCTATTCGTCAGGGACAGCGTTCGAAACAACTAAGTAATTATGCTGGACAATCCACAGATGCAATTGAAAGAGCAAGAACGCTTGATGCAACTATAACAGGTTTGGAAAAAGAATTATCAAACCTTGTTACTTCTGGCGCATCAATGGATCAAATTAAGTCAAAATTTGATGAATGCACTTCTGCTGGTAAAGAATTTAAAAATGTCATGACCCTAGTCAATAGCACTATGGAGAAAACATCTAAAAAAGATACAGTCGTTGGAGATTCAAATGCAGCAAAGCTTCAAAATGCCATTGATAAGAAAGTAGCTCAAGCAAAAAACCTTGTATCAGATAGTTCTATAAAACAATTTGATGCAAAAGTTGAAAAGCTTAAATCTCAGTATGCTGGACAAGATGGTTCTGCAAACATTTTATCATCTTTAGACAAAACAGTGAGCACCATATATGACAAACAGGCTAGTATAAAAGCAGAATTAGCAAAAGGATCTTCTGGAAATTTAACACAAATTGTTTCAGATGCTGATATTCTAAATGCAAAGCTTAGTGAAGTTGAAGCTACCGCGAAAACACTTGGAACTTCTCTTTCAAAAAATCTAGATGGCACCACACTGCAGAGAACTATTGATAAAATTGATAATCTTGTAAAAAATTCTGATGGTTTTGCAAGCAAATCGCAATTAGAGAAATTAAAGACTCTACGAGATTCTTATACTAATAGTGATTCCGGAATCACAAAAGCGGTCAACTATGATAATTCTAAAATTATTTCTGGCATCGAGCAGGAAATTAATGCTCGTAAAAAATTAGCAGAAGTTCAGAAAGAATTACAAACTGGCAAATATTCTGCAACGGAAGCTGGATATAAAAATACTCTTTCTAAGTATGAGGGGCAAACTTCTGAGTCACTGACTCGTGCAAGAGAAAGTCTTAAGCAGTTTAAAGAGATTCGTGAAGATTTTCAAAAGTCATTAAAAGATACGAATGTTTCTGATCTTAGTGATGAAGAGGTTGAGCGTCTTAGTAAAAATCTTCAGAAGATGACTGAGGAAGAAGAAAAATATAAGACTGCGATAAAACAGGTCAAAGCTGAAGAAACTGCAACATTAGCACCTGGGGTCGCTTTACGTGCGTCAAACGAGATGCAATCTTATATCAATAACAATAGCAAGGCATGGAAGAAATATAAGACGCAGCTTGAAGAAGTCCGTGATGCTTATAAAAATGTAACAACGGAAGGACAAAAGCTAGAGGTTGATGCTAAAGCAAGAGATTTGAAGGCAAAAATTTCTGCTGAAGGATTAACAGGAGCAAACATTTGGCAAGATACAAAACGTGCTGTTAATCAAATTGCTCAATTTACGGGAATTTACGGCATGTTGCAGAATGTCGTTATGGAAATTCCATCAAAGGTTGTTTCTAATGTAAAGGAAATTAATGATGCTCAAATTGAATTAGCAAAAGTTGCAAGTGATGCATCGGAGAGCCAATTAAGTCAATACTGGGATCAGGCTGCTGAAAGTGCCAAGAAATATGGTGCTACAGTTAGTGATGTAATTAGTAGTACTGCGGATTGGAAACGTCTCGGATATTCTCTTGATGGCGCAAAAGAATTGTCTGACATGACTACTCTTCTGCAACGTGTCGGAGATAACATGACTCAGGAAACATCCTCTTCTGGTCTAATTAGTGCATTAAAAGGCTTTCAACTAGAAGCAGATCAAGCGCAACATATCGTAGATGTGGCAAATGAGGTAGCCAATACACAGCCTATTGATACAGCAGGTATTTTTGAAGCAATTGAAAGATCTGCATCATCTCTAAAAGCCGCTGGCAATACGTATGAACAGGGTGTTGCGCTTGCCAGTGCAGCGAATAGTGTAATTCAAAATCCGGAAAAAATCGGGACAGCACTAAAAACGATCGCAATGCGCATAAGAAGCGCCGAAACAGATCTTGAAGAAGCCGGTCTTGACACTGAAGGAATGGTAACTTCTACTGCCAAGCTTCGAAAAGAAATGCTTGCACTTAGTGGCGTAGATATTCTGAAAGACAAAGATACTTTTAAGTCTACTTATCAAATTCTTGATGAGTTAGCAAATAAATGGTCTGATTTAACAGACATCCAGCAGGCAGACTACACTTGCCTGTATGTACAGAAATGTGCATAAGAGAACACATCTAAAACCAGTAAAACCTAATGCTCTATCACTACAATATGGATGAAACATGCTGATATGAATGTAACGAAAGTAAAACAACGATAGAGATTCTATATGGTCAAAAGCCTAAGTAGAAATTTTGCTAATTATTTTAAATTAGAAATGGTAGCTTGGTCGCAAAGTCCCGAATAGGGATGTGTCAAACGAGTACCCCAACGTCAGGGGGGAGAAATCCTTAATGTAGGGCTTAATCGCTAAATGAAGTCTGAAATGGTGTGACTGCTATTATTCTTAAGATGAATAATGTGGTTAAAAAGTACTCTGATCTTATATGCGAGTATAAGAATTATTATCTGACTCAATAATAATTGGTATAGCTTTAAGCGAGGGCTATATTAACAAAAAAATATGAAGTGTAACTGAGTTGATTGCCGGTGAATTTTATGATCTTGCCGGAATTTATAGAAATATAAATCAAAGAACATACTTAATTGCAAGGGCAGCATAAAGCTCTACACTACAATAATTGGGAAACTAGATTATGAATGTTTAAAAACGTAGAGATATATTGCTTGTTTGCAGCGAAGCACCCTAACGTTATACATAGACCATATGTTAGTTAAGTCGAGGGTGAACGTTCAACGACTATTCCCCATGAGGGAGTTGGGAATATCCAAATGGATTATAAAATAAAGGTGGAAATCCTGAATACTCAACTCTATAGAAGTAGGGCGCAAATCGCAAATGGCGTCCAAAAGAGTATGCCCTTAACACATAAGGTGAAGGTGAAAACATAGTCTATTCTTATACGATGAGTATAAGACAAATTATATATTAATACATACAAATTGAGGTGAGTTGTTATTTATCAAACAAATAATAAGAGATTAGCAAAATATTTATATTCTCTTGGTTTTGATAGAACATGTAAAATAATTAATGATCGTGAATATTGGATTTTTGACGAATCAAGTACTTTAAAAGAAGCACTTGATTTTTATTTTTATATGCGAAAAAGAAACAGAGAATAAACTATTATGCTCAAAAATAAAAGGAGATGCTGAATGGCAAAAAGATTTTTTACAAAAGAAGAATTAGACAATATTATTAAAGATTACGATAACGGAAATGGTTTAAGACCATTTGAATTGGCAAAGAAATACGATCGCAATCCATCTTCTATTTCAAACAAATTAAAAGATTTAGGATTGTACAAATACACAACATATAGATTTACGGAAGAAGATGTTAAATTTTTAAAAGATTATTATCCATATGGAGATTGGGATTTTATAATGAAACATTTTCCAAATAGCAACAAACAAACTATCATGACAAAGGCAAGTAAACTTGGAATAAAAATGATTAATGAATCTGCCTGGTCTGAAGAAGAACTAGGCATTATTAGAAAATATTATTCAACAAATATTAAAAAGGTAGAAGCATTACTACCGAACAGATCATACAAAGCAATATTAACAAAAGCGAAACGTTTAGGTATAAAAAGTCGTGAATTTTGGTCTGATGAAGAAAATAATTTATTATCTGATATATATCCAAGAATGTCAGTTGACGATGTACAATTATATTTTCCGAACCGTACAAGAACTTCTATCATTACCCATGCAATACATTTAAATTTACAGTCTTTTGATTATCACCCATGGACCCAGGAAGAAGATAATTATATTTTATTACACTGGAAAACTGAAGCTGATATGATTATGTGTAAGAAATTGGGTCGCACATACAAGGCGACTCAAGCTAGAAGATTATCTTTAGGTCTATTGCATTTTAATAAAGATGGTTCTGGGTATGAAGGTTTAACAAAATATCTTCGAGGACATTTACAAACATGGAAAAATGAATCAATGAAGAATTGTAATTATAAATGTGTCCTAACTGGTAGTAAAGATTTCGTAATACATCATAAATATGGATTTGCCAATATCGTAAATGAAACAATTGAAGAATATAATATTGAAATAAAAGATTATAAAGATTACACACAAGAGGAACTTGAGGATATATTAGAAAAGTTTCAAATTGTACATAGTAGATATCCTTTAGGAGTTTGTGTAAGAAAAGACATACATTTGTTATACCATTCCATTTACAGCAAGTGTGTGAATACTGAAGATCAATGGAATCAATTTGTTGTAGACTTCAAAAATGGAGTGTATGATGATCAAATCAAAATAGCATAAATAATTTTGTATTAATATATAATTATCGGAATATCTTGCGAATATTCCGGAATATCAAAGAAAAATCAAGGTAATGTAATGAGTGCACTTATGAGCCAGTACGATATTGCTCGTCAAGCACTTAATACTGCGATGAACGATTCCGAAGGCTCCGCCGAAAGGGAATTAACTAATTACCAAAAGGGTAAATTCGTATACCCATATGTACAGAAATGTGCATAAAGAACACATTTAATTGCAGGTAACGCGTAAAGCCTTACACCACAATAATGGAGAAATCACATTATGATGGGACGAAAGTAGAAACAACGTAAGGATGATATATGGTCAAAAACCTAAGTATCAAGTTTACTGATTTTATATAAATCAGGAATTGCTGTTCGTGCAGGAAAGTTCCCTAACGTTATACATTGATCAAATGTTAGTTAAGTCGAGGGAAACTCTTCAACGACTAGAGCCATGTCGGGAATTAGAAAATATTCTTATTTATGTAGAGAATATTAAAAATAAGAGTGGAAATCTCGAATATCTAATTCAATACTCGTAGGGCGTAATCGCTATAAACGTAGGTGAAAACCCTTCAAATCGAAAAGGTGTGACTGCTACTCTTCTATTTAGAGTGTGGTTAAGAAATAGTCTACTCTCATGTGAAAGTATGAGTTTGTTATATGTTATTTCTATATATAATATACAACAAAACAATAATTAGCGACTATTGTTAATATAACGATCGATTACAGTCTTGAAAGATTCAAGGCTACATTCCAAGAATTTTCAACTTCTGTTCTATCATCAGACACTTTCAAGGCTGTCATAGATAGCGGAACACAATTCTTAGAAATTCTTACTAAAATTACTGAAACACTTGGGCCACTTGGCACAGCTTTAACAGCATTTGGTGGTTTCAAATTTATATCAAGCATAGGTTAGCCAAAATCCTGGCTATAGTTTATCGTAAACTGGCTTATCAATGCGGAGAATATCATAGTAATGGAATGATATTTCAACGTAGGGAGATTAGTGCTTGTAAAAAATAAATAGAGGATTAATTCGTCGAATTCGCTATTCTGCAGTAATGCAGTGAAACGGATGAAAATTCCGCGAGAACGCACGAGCCAACCTGACTACGTATAGTAATATGTGAAACGTTAGCAGCAATTATGGAATTAAAGATAATATCATAATGACGAGCGAAGCATATGAAAGTTAGGAGGAGTAGAGAGAACACCCTTCCTCCAGCGTATATAATGCCATAGTTTATATGCGTTGAATGCATGTTCCACGGTACGCGAAAGTTGTGATGCTTTCTCATCACACGCCAGCTTCTATCCTATTTCTGGCGTTGTTGGAAAATAATGGGAAAATTTTGTAAATTTTTAATGACAAAAGAGCGAAACATGAGTATAATAAATTATTGACAAAATATGTGTATCTTGAATATTCAGAGAGGAAACTGAATAAACAAATGAGAGAATTATCTGATCAGAAATTATTAAAAAAATGTAAAGCTCTTTATGCATCCATACTTGAACTAAAAAAATTATGTGTAGGTGATAATTATTGTGCAAATTTAATAGATTGGTTTATTGAAGTTGTCAATAAAAATATTGCTATCAATAAAAGTATAGCAAATGGTAGAAATCAAGAAAAATATAAAAAACAACGGCAACATGTTTATTGGATAAATTTCGGTCGAGGTATTGGCACAGAATTCCAAGATTATCATTATGCTTTAGTTATATACGAAGCAGAATATACTGCGTTAGTTGTTCCTTTAACATCGAAAAAGGAACATGATCCAAAATGGATTGAAAGTAATAAAAATGCCATTGTTGATCTTGGTATTGTTGATGGATATCCGGATAATAGCAAAGAATGTTATGCTTGTACATTTATGCTACAGTCTGTGAGCAAAAAACGTCTTGACAGATGTGGAAATAAGCAAGATGGATATTTTGATTTAAGAGTTTCAGATGAACAAATGGAACGTGTTTGCACAAAAATACAAGAAATTACATATAATAATGTAAAATATATTGACAAATGTTAAAAAGTATGGTAATTTAAAAATGTCAAATGACAGTGATTTGATACGATATATTCTTCATAAGCTTAGTATCGTATCCAAGGCGTATGCCAGTGATTTAAGAAAAAGAATTGATCTTTTATGAGCAGTCTTAGTGATTGCTCTTTTTTCATATTATAAATTATTATTGTATTTTGACTATTCCATGAAGAAATAATAAAAGAGGAAGCAAATTTACTTCCTCTCATGTTATTTTAAAAATCATATCCACAATTCTTACAGTGAAATTGTTTGCCGATTTTCTTTGATGCAATGCCAAACATATTTGTAGACAGCATACGTTTGAATATGCCGATTTTCTCGATATCGGTGCTACCACATGCAGGACAATGTGGAATAGCAAGTTTGCTGTTTTGTTTTTATTACTATAAAATTTTCTTTTATGTTTTCCGAGGTAACAAAAAATGAATAATAAACCATATGTGTCAAATATTGATCCAAATAAAAAAGAATCATGTGGCGATTATGATATTATTCTATGTGAAACAATTTATGATAAAAACGGCAAACCACTACCTCCACTTTCTGCTGGATCAGACAAAGTTAATATCGAATTAATATTCAAAATGTTTGAACAATTTCCAATGTATCAGATCTAAATGTTCTTTTGCTTCTTTATACGTAGTCATCTTTAACAAATCATAAAATAATTCTTTAAAAGCGGGAAAATCCTTTACTAATTTATTTGTAATACAATAATCTAATGTGATTTGATTATTCATTCCTATACACAACATAACTTCCGCACAATATCGAAAAATATGATAATAATCAACTACGTCAAATGATTCTATGTAATTTTTATAATTATTAATTTTAGTAAAGTCCTGAAATTCTTCTATAATATCTTCTCTGGAGTAATATTCTGGCATTGCATAAGCATATATCTCTCTTCCAAGTAATAAAGAACGGTATACTGCGTGAAATTCACTCCACAAACGGAATGTTTTATATATTTCATGATTTTCAAAATTATCCCAGTTTCCATCGCAAAAGTCATTTACGAATAGCATTGAATCAAAATAATGGATAAGCTCATGCACTATTGTAATTAACGTTGCAGGTGGATTTTTTATATAATTAGGATAGTTTATAAAAATAGCACCATTTTCGCCAGGAACATATAATCCCTCTGGTTCTTCGGATAATTCAACTTTTTCATTTTGATATTGTAAACGATCATGCATAATATCGTCTGAAAAAAGAACGGTTAAATTATGAGATTTTATTTTATATAGCTGTTCACACATACTTAGGCATAAATTAACGGATCGATTCATTGAATCGTCTTTTTCAAATATACTCATGTTTTATACCTCACATAGAATAATTTACCACTTATAACCACAATTTTTACATTCAAACTGACTCTTAGCGGTTTTACTGAATAATCCGAATAATCCAGCGCCTACAGCTTTCTTAGCTGCTGAAATTTTGATGATGTCGGTAGAACCGCAAGTCGGACAATGGGGCTGATTGGCGGATGGGGATGGTTGTTGACTGGATTGTTGTTTACGGCGAGCCATTACCCTCTCTTCTAATTTTTGTTTGTAAATTTGATGTGCTTCTGTGTCATATTCCTCTATTTTATTACATTTTTCAAGGAGAGAATAAATATATGAATCAATTTCATCTTCTGTTTTAGGCCATGATGTATTTGAAATTGTAGTTGTTGTTGATTCAGATGTTTGAAACATTGGTGTACCACAGAAATCGCATTGAATTGTTGCTACTACATCCGTCGCCGTGCTAAATGATCCACATTTTGGGCAAATAAATGTTTTTGAAAAATCACTAAGCTTGGCTTTTTTAATATATTTTTTAATCGGAAAACCACAACCAGGACACGCCTCTGCAAAACTGCTCACTATATTTTGGCATTCTGGACAAAATACCTTTGGCATACTATCACCTCCGTCAATATTTCCTATATTATATCATAATTGTTTGATAAATCCAACATTATTAACAATTAATTTGCAGTTTAAAGATTTAGGAAGTATATTCGGAAGCTTAGGAGATCTAAGTGGAAAACGATTTAAAAATGAAGGATCATATGATGATTTTCAAAATTATTTAAAAGATTCGTTTAATGCATCTTTTGGTGTTGGTAAAGACGGAATTAGTAAATTTAATTCAGAACAGATAGAAGCAAAAGCAAATGTGTTAGGCTTAAATAAAGAATTAAAGAACCAAGCTTTATCTTTGGCAAGTGATGCAGCTCTTTCTGCAAAAGCAGCAACTGGTAAATTAACATACGCAGATGCAATAAAAGATTCTATAAATAATGCTCCGGCGTTAGCAAAGGCTCTGCAAAAACAAGGTAAGCTTACTTTAGAACAAGAAGATTTATTAGGCAAACTAAAAGAAGGTTCTGCAGGGTATAATGAACAAGTAAAAAAAATCATTAATGCGAATGCGGAACTAGGTGACTCTATAGTCGAACTCCCAGAATCTGTATCAAAAGCAAGTACGGCATTTTCTGGCCTTTCCAATTATTTCAAAGGATTGCTGGCTACTCTAAAAACAATGCTTCCACTTATTGCGGCTGTTGGAGCAGCGTTCGCGGCTTATTCGGCTTGGAAATGGGCAGATAATAAGTACAATCTTACCTATGATACCAACCTGAAAAATGTTAAAGAACATGTTTCTAATCTTCAAAATGCTCAAAAAGAAGTAGAAAATCTAAATGCAAAGGCTGATCAATATAAACAGACTCTTCAGGAAATAGCTTCTAATTACAATGTTACATTAGAAGGTACTGAATCTGTTGATGAGATGATTGACAAGATTCAATCTGCAGACAATGTGCAATTAACTCTTGTTGATCAGACCGAGATTGACAAAATCAAATTAGGAAATGATGAACTTGAGAGAACATTAAAGTTAAAAGAACAAGTTGTTACCTCTGAGCAAAGACAAGCTGCGGAAGATGCAAAAGATCTTTTAAATAAATATAAAAGCATGGATATGCCTGATTATACAATCTTGCATTGGAATCCATGGAAGAAGGATGATATCCAGGATGAACTCAAGGAATTTTACAAAAATCCTGGTATAGATATCAATCTTAATGAGAATGATGGTGCAATTTCAAGAACCGGATCTCTAGAATCATACTTGGCGTTTTATCAGAAATATCAAGATCTCCTAGTTAAAGCACAAGAAAAGGCTGGTAAGGCGAAATCTGATAAAATTCGGAAAATGTACGAAAGTGATGCGAAAAACCTTCAAGAAGCTATTGATTCTATGGATTCAGAACTTCAAGAAAAAGCTTCTGATATCACAGATATGCTGAATAGTTTTTCTGTAAATGGAGAAGGTTTGACTGCACTATCTGGTTACGAGCCGTATTTTGAAAAAGCTAGGAAAATGCTTCGTTTAATTACAGATAAGGATCTTACAGATGCACAAAAGGCATTAAATTCTCTTAGCGATTTCTTTGATGGTTCTTTTGGTAAGAATGCTCTCAAAGCAGAATTAAAAGAATCTGCTGGAAGCGCTGAAGAATTACAAAAAGCACTTGCCGGTATGGGGCTTACTTTAGACGATCTCGGAATTGACAATATTTCTGATCTACAATCTTATCTTCAAGAAACCGCATCGGCTGCAGAGGATGCGGCTGATGCGATCAACACAGTTGAAGGTAGCGTTGCAAGTGTAACGAGTGCATTCAATGCAGACAATCAGGATGCTTCTTGGAAAACGATGGCAGAATATCTTGCCCAAGCGGATGAACTATTTGCAAATGGGCAGATTGGTACAGACGACTTCAAAGAAGCGGCTCAGTTTATAACGCAGAAGAAGATCAATCCTGATGACGGATTTACTTTTGATGCACAGGCGTATGAAGCAGCATGGAAAGAAGCGCAAGACAAAGTTAAAAGATATTTTGACAACGAGGATCAATTTCAAAGTGCGGAGAATTTCTTAACCGATCTTCAAAATGTCGGTCTTGCCATTGCAGATGGTAATAACGATTTCCAATGGACGGAGAACTTTAAAAGTAGTGCGGATGCTGCGGATAAATTAGGTCTTAGCGTAAGTGCTGTTGAAGTTCTTATGCATAATCTCGAATCTTATGGCGCGGAATTTGATGATATGCTATGGTCTGGCGATGTTCTGGATCAGTATAAATCAGCTCTAAATGGAATTAAAACTATTTATGATTCCATGGAAGAAGGAGCTACAAAAGATCGATACAAAAATCTCATTGATGGATGGGATGAAGAGTTAGCAGGTTATGAGAATGATCTTTCTACTCTTACAAATGACGACGTTGTTGTCAAAATTCAGTTCGAGTATAGTCTTGCTTCTATCCAACAGCAAATTGATCAGCTTCAAAATACTGCCGATGAGGGTGGAGATAATCAGACTTGGGCAGAATTAAATGCTTCCAAGAGACAATATCTTAAGAAAGCAGAGTCTGCTAATACAAGTGAAATTGCAAATCTTGACGCTTACAAAGAAGCAAGTTCTTATGTCGAAGAATTAAAAGCTAATTTAGCGAGTGCAACCGACGAAGAAACAAAAAATGCAATTCAGAGACAGATTTCTAACGTTTATGACGCTATGAAATACATGAATGATGCATTCGTTGATTCCGGACAGCAATGGTCTGAATACTATCAGAGCGATCAGTATAAATCTGATTATAAGAATTTTGGCGATCAATTACATAGTGTTATGAATGTCGATGCAGACACAACGCAAGCTAAAGAGAAAATTGATAGTTTAACAAACGATACAGAGAACAAATCAACAACAATTGATATTGACGCAAATATAGACAAAGCAAAAACAGCCTTAGAGAATCTAAAAAATGATGATGGTACATTAGATTTAGGAGACATCAATACTCTACAGGCGTACAACGCTCTGAAAGATTTGTTAGTTGAAAAGCAAGAATTAGAGCAACCTGCGGTAATGACAATTGATACGAGTAAATTTTCTGAAGAATCTACGGAAACAATCAATAAACTGCAAGAGTTCCAAAAAGCATATGAAGATCTGAATGCCCAAAACCAGATGAAAGATATGGGCTTTAATATTGATACATCGGAAGCCGAGAAGAAAGTACAGGATCTTTACTCTGATTTAAAAGACAATGACTTGGTTGCACAGCTCAAGCTTAATACGGATGATGCAGATTCATTTGAAAAATCATTAGGAAAATTGTCTGAAGATGATATTAGACTTCATATAGACGGAGATACGTCTAAACTTGATGATGCAATGAACAATAGCGTTCCAAAAGAAAAAGATGTAACTCTCACACCAAAGGTCGAAAAAGAATCCCTAGATAAAATTGACCAAGAATTTTCATTTTTAAAGGAAGGGCATTCTATTCAAATCACCGCTAATGTTGATGGCGACCAACAATTGGTTGAAGCAATCAGGGGTGAAGATAATACTATTACGTTCCAAGCTGATTTAAATGGTGTAAAAACCGATCTTCAGCCATATCTTGACGAACAAGGGAATATTGCATTTACAGTAGATGGATCGCAAGTTCAGCAGGAAATCGATGAAAATGTTCCAGATGATAAAGATGTATCCGTCGAGGCAAAAACATCAGGAGAAGATAGGCTTGCAGGTTTAAAAGGAGCTATTGAAAATGTAACGGATAAAAATGTTGAAGTTGCTGCAAAAGTATTAGGATCTGATGTTGTACAGAAATTAGTCGGTATAATTGGGCAGGTTGTTAGTAAAAACGTTACAGTTGGTGCAACTGTGTTTGGTACTGGTGCTGTTTCTGCATTGGCATCGGCAATCAGTGGTGTTGTTGGAAAAATAGTTTCTGTGGGGGCTAACATTTTTGGAGCACACAAAGTAGATGGTACTGCTCATTCTCTTGGTACAGCCTATGCATCAGGGAATTGGGGTGCAAAAGAATCTGGTACTTCTCTCGTAGGAGAATTAGGCACTGAAATTGTTGTTGATCCAGCTACAAGCACATGGAGAACCGTTGGTGACAATGGAGCTGAGTTTGTTAATATCAGGAAAGGTCAAATTGTATTCAATAATCGTCAGTCAGAGGAATTGCTTAAGAATGGCTATGTGACATCCGGCGGCGGTCGTGGGAAAATACAAGGTGGTGCTTTTGTATCTGGTACTGCATTCGGAAATGGCTCCCCTGGTATTCATAAGAATAACGGCGTGATGACATCAGAGAAGAATAAAGATAAGAACACCTCATCTAAATCTTCTGGTGGTTCTTCCGGAGGCACTTCTACTCGTACATCAACCGGTTCTAGTGGAGGATCTTCAGGTGGTAGCTCCGGAGGCACATCTGCTGATAAATCTACAACCGAGGAAGTAGTTGATTATATCAAGATACTACTCTCCCGCCTATCTCGACTTTCTGAACTTGCTACAGATGCTATTGATCGTGCAGTAGGATTAGTTGCAAAGGAAAATCAGGCTGCGGATGCAATAAGTAAACTTCAAAATGAACGTGTTCATAATCAAAAAGCCGCTGAAATGTATCTGGCAAAAGCTGAGAGTATTGGCTTATCCGATGCTTATAAAAATCAGCTAAAAAATGGTAGCTTTAACATTGAAACAATCACAGATGAGGATCTGAAAAAGAAAATCAGTGATTATCAGAGTTATTATGAGTCTTATCTTGATGCAACAGATAACGTAGCCAAGCTCGAAGACAAGATCACTGAACTCGCCGAGAAACGTCTGAAAATCATTGAAAAAGAATATGATGCGATCGTAGACATCAATGATAAAATCAAAGACGTAGCAAATTCCAAAATATCCTTGAACGATGCACTTGGCGTAGCAATCGACAATCCAGACAATTATGCTAATCTGAATAATTCAATCAAAGCACAGGAAGATACTTACAATCAGCTTTCCAAAAAGCTTTCCGATTATCAGAAAGAAGTAGATTCACAGCTTTCCAGTGGTTATCTTAAGAAAGGTTCCGAAGCTTATCAAACTGCTATGAAAAATATTCAAGATTTCACAGCTAAGATTTACGATGCTTCTACCAGCCTTCTTGAACTACGGGATAAATTGGATCAGATTAAAATTGATACTATCCAGAATGTAATTGACGGAATCAAACGTAATTCGGATATTACGGAGAAATATATTTCTTACCTGCAATCCCAGAATCGTGATGTGCCAGAGAATTTATACACTGACCGTATAGATAATAATAACGCTCAGGTACAGCAGAATCTAAAGCAGATGGAAATATACCGGAAGAAACAGGCGGTTCTTGATGTCAATTCTAAATCGTATCAAGATTATGCAGAAAAGATTCAAACGCTAAAAGAAAATACTCTGGAACTGATTACGGACAATGAATCTCTTCAAGATAGTATCTATGAGCTACGATTTGAGCCACTTGACGATGCTATCCAGAAGTACAGTGACCTTGAAGATGAGCTGAAAAGTTTCCGTGACCTTCTGAATGATGATGCATTCCTTGATAAGCAAGGACGTATCACTGAAGAGGGATTGGCACAAGTTGCTCTCTTACAGCAGAGTATTGGTACGGCAAAACAAAAAATTGCAGATTATACCACGGGTCTGCAAAAACTAAAAGAGTCTTATGACAATGGGGTTATTTCCTTAACGGAATATAATGACAAGTCAAAAGATTACCGTGAAGGTATTCAAGGTTCGATTGCAGATGTGAAATCATATCAGGACAGTCTGGTTGATCTGTATAAGAATGCTATGAGTACAGAGGTTGATTATCTTGATAAAATAATCAGCAAAAGAAAAGATGCGTTAACGCAACAGAAAAATATGTATGATTATTCTAAGAAGATTAATTCTCAGAATAATAACATAAATAGCCTTAAAGCACAAATCATGGCTTTAGAAGGGGTGAAATATTTGCTCCTGTAAAATCTATTTAATTGCGGGGAGTCCCCATAAGGTTTAATTAGCTACAACGTAACCGGAAACGGTAGGCGTGAATGCGGTAGAGTTTTAAACTCACAGTCCGTTATTAGATAGAAACCATAAGAATAATTAAACTAGGGATAACCGAGTGTGCAAGTCACTCAGACGCAGCGAACTTCCTAAGTCAGAAATGATATGGAAGACGTTCAGAGACTAACCCATATTGGGTGGCGTAATGCCTTAATGTAAGACCGCAAGCGATTGGCGGTTTGAAAAATATAGACTATTTGAATATTCGGAACGAATGTTCCCTATTGCATAATTGGTAAAATATGGTATACTAATTATGTAATAATTAATGATTTGGCTCAAAAGAGCGTATATGAATGTTCTGTCAAATGGCAGGGAGGAAGTTGAAATATACTTCCTCATTAATTTTATTAAGGAGAAATCTCGAAGATGAGAACAATGGTGTTTATTGATTACCAAAATTTTAACATTAATTTACAACAACATAGTACTGGGAAAGTTCAGTCAGTAAATTATCAAAAATTAGGTAAAGCAATCAATGCAAAATTACCATTTAATGCGCAAGTAATGAAAACATATTTGTTTGCCTATAAACCATGTGATAAGCTCATGGAGTTAGAAAGATATTCAAAATATTATGAATGGCTGTGTAGAATAAAAAACTCTCCTTATTTTGAAATTATCGAGGGAAGACAAGAATTACGAACCATTGAAAATGTAACACTTGACATAAATAATCCTCAAACATATACCACTGAAGAGAAAGAAACAGACATTAATCTTGCTACGCATATGTTGGCAAAAGGTTTTCAGAATGCATATGATATCGCAATTTTGGTATCTGGAGATACTGATTATATTAAGGTGGTCGAAACGTTACATAATATCGGAAAAATAGTGGTGGTTGCGCATTTTCCTCATCAAAACATTGATAAATACAATGGAATTACAGATGCTCATATTGTGTTGTACGATGATATTTTGAAAGAAGCCTATAATAACAATGTACTAAAAAAGCATTCAAATGAGAAAAGTAAATAAAATAGTAATAAGCATAGTTGTTTTTTGAGATGGATACGTTATCCATCCTTAAATGATTATGCTTTTCTTATACCTCAAATCTTAATTACAATCCCTCAAATAAAATTCAAATAGAAGATATAGTCCCATGCCATACGAAAGTATGGGGAGCAGTTATGCTCTTGTCCACGTAGCGAGTGGATGAAAAGAAAATGAAATAACCTCGATGCTCAATCTCAAGTTAAGAAATTGAAGCAACAGCTCAAAGAAGCACAAGAAGATCTCGATGATACGAAACGTGACCATGCAAATGATATGCAGTCTCAAGGTTACGATAAGCTCAGTGAAGATCTGAAAACTTCTCTTGATGATACCGAGTATGAAATCAGTCATAATGCCGACAAACAGCTTGAGATAATCAATTCTATGCTCGACAAAGCCGTGTCCTCTTACCAAGAAGCATACGGTAAAATCAATTCTATCATCAAAAATACTGGCTGGGTAGGTAGTACGGATTTTAACAATACCCAGTCTGATCTAAGCACAGAGACAGGTGTTAAGAATCAAAATTCCAACGCATCACAGTCTCAGTCCAGTGCAAATAAAAATCCATCCAGTACCGCATCTGGCACAAAAACTGATCCAATCAACAGTAATTCAAAAGCAAATAGTGATCTTGCGGATCAATTAGTCAAGCCGGAAGATACAACGAATCGTAAGGTTTCGGAACTAAAGGTGTCTCCTACTTCTACGACACTGGAAGAGGGTAAATCCACAAGTATTACTGCTACAATCAGACCGAACGATGCAGCTAATAAGACTCTTGCTTGGAAATCAAGTAATGAATCAATTGCTACTGTATCCAATGGTACGGTAAAAGCAAAGAAACCTGGCTCTTGTACGATTACTGCTACCACTACCGATGGAAGTGGACTGTCTGCAAAGGTATCAATTAAGGTCAATGCAAAACCAAAACCACCAAAGCCACAGCCGAAACCACAACCAGCAAAAACTGGTGGCGATGGAATTCCTCGTGTTGGCGATGTCGTAACATTCACAGGATCTTACTACAATGACTCTTGGGGTATGTCTCCAAGAGGTAGTAGATTTTCCGGTCAGCCTGGTGCCGTTGTCATTGACTCTTATACAGCTAGGGAATATGGCGGAAATGGACGTACTACTGGTGATTTTAAGATCCATATCAAGAGTGCGCATGATCCTAATTATAGTGATCTTGGATGGGTGCGTCTCAGTCAGATTAGTGGATATGAAAAAGGTACGGATCGTATCCATGGCGATCAGCTTGTATGGACAAACGAAAACAAAGATACCAAACATCATGGCGTTTCAGAATTAATCTATCGCAAGAAAGATGGTGCTGTCCTTACACCTGTTCAAGATGGAGATTCTATTCTACCAGCCGATTTCGTTAGTAATTTAGCTGCATTAAGTGCAATTGATCCACGGGAATTCGGTATGAATGTAAGTACTATGCCGAATCTGGTGCAAACGAATATTCCTCAGAACATCAGCAATGTCGGAAATGTAACGGTAACAAATCATTATGATTCATTACTCACAGTTGAAGGTAATGTTGACAGGGATGCTCTGCCTGGATTGCAGAAAATACTGGAAAAATCATATACGTATACAACGAAAAAGTTGGCTGACGAATACGGAAGACTTGGACACAAGATAATTATGTAACTTTTATGGGAGGGTACTGTCAAAGGTACTCTCCTATTTCTATAACTATAACAAATTTTTTGGAGGTGATGCAAAATGGCAAAAGAATTTAAAAATTTTACGTTCATGGGACAACGATTAAGTGATTTAAGTGTGAAATATGTATCCGTGGATTTTGAAGGTGGATCAGATGTGAATATGGCGATGGAGAGGGATATGGAGACAGGTGATTCTAATCGTTATAAGGTAGAACCAAATTATTTTTATGACAAATGGAATGACACTTTAGAATTTGAGTTAGATATTATCAAAGACCCATGCACATATTTAAACCAAAGTGATTCTATTATCACAAAGTCTGAGCGTCGAGAAATTACCAAATGGCTCACTTCTTCTCATTTTCCAGAATGGCTGACATTTTCCGGAACCGATGATTCTGCAGATGATACAATTCGTTATTTTGGATGGTTTAACAATATTGAATCATATTCTGTAAATTCTCAAACCTTTGGATTAAAATTATATTTTAAATGCACAACCCCGTTTGGTTATACTGACGATATTACAACTAACGTATCATGTTCAACATATAAAAATATTTTAATCGCAAATAACAGTGATGAATTAAATAGTTATGTGTATCCAACGATTGATATTTTTCCAAAAGCAAATGGGGATATTGTAATTTGTAATATGTCTGATTGTACGATTCGCGAAACAGGAACACTATCTTCCTCTAATACAAATTATATGGGACAATTAATTTCTTATGTTGAATTATATGCAAAATCAAATGCATGTACTGCACAATTTGACATTTCAGAAGAAACCAAAGATATTAATTGGAGATGCGATAATACATTGACTCAATTTAAATTAATTGATGTATATGGAAATGAAACAGCATGTACGGTTTTTTATAGGACAGATTCAAAAGTATATTATATCATCGAAAATGGCATTATGGTTTTGTCTGTTTCAAAAGATTTAAATATATCTATGGATTGCCAGAAGTTAACAATTAATGATGAGCTTGGACGGATGGTAAGATATGATAAATTAGGCATCAATGATGTCGCTCATATGTATTGGATACAATTAGTTCATGGGAATAATTCTTTCTTATTCTATGGTAATTGCGATTTTCGCATAAAACATATTGAGGCACGAAAGGTTGGTGAATAATTTTGAACATTGTTTATGATCGTTATAACCAACCAATACAAAGCCATGTGTATTTAGGTACACCAAACAATAAGATTCTATGTGCTATCAACGGAATCGAAGAAAGTACATTTCAGCTTACTCCCAAATTCATTAATACATATGAATTAACATTTGATATTAATGAAAATATTTTAATCGAAGATGAACATGGTTTATCGAAATTAGTACATTCCAACGTATATGATTTAGTTGCTTGGCTTATGCGAGTATACGTCGATAATGTTGGATGGTTTATCATGGATGCACCTAAAATATCACATGATGGAATTAAAGAGACTAAAACTATTACCTGCCACTCAGCAGAGATAGAAATGGAGCAACATGATTTAAAAAATTTTAAAATTAATCAAGGGACAACAGATTCGTATGAAATGCTTGCGGATAACAATGTCGAGAAAATAGGTGACGTAGAATTCGCGAAAGAGCAAATCAAGTTTTATAATCCGAATAATCCACAATTAAGTCTGTTAGATCTTGTTCTTAAAGCTGGTGGTGTCTATGGTTGGTCAATAGGGGAAATAGATACTATTCCAAAAATATATCGTACATATAAAGATGGTAAATATGTTGAGACTTCTACTCTATTATCTGATGAAATAGGCTCATTTGATATTGAGAGTCAGGACGTTTATTCTTTTTTCACACAGGATATGGCACAGTATTTTCAATGTGTTTTTGTTTTTGATTTTTTACACATGAAAATTAATGCTTATCATCCTGAAAATTATGGGAAAAATACAAATGTAAATATTAACTTTAAAAACTTGCAGCAATCCCAAGATATATCTGTTGACGATGGCAAGATGTTTACACGTTATTATGTACAAGGATCAGATGATCTTGGTATTACTTATGTAAATTTTGGCTCGAATTATATTGAAAATATTGATTATTATTTAAACGAAAAGTACTTCTCTTCTGCTTTTATTCAAAAATATAATCTTTGGAAACAGGATATGGAAAACTGTAGGATTGATTATATTGAAGCGACCAGAAAGTATAATCAACAGATGAAAGTTATCACAGAATTGTATGATCGTGTTCCTTTGGATGATTGCTCTACAGATTGGAGTACATTTACAGATGATGAATTAAAAGAAGCACAAGCAAATTACCAGGCCCAACTCAAGGGTTATGAGCAATTCTATGTAGATAGTGATGGTAACTTTGATGAGGATGCTTTGAAAAAGTCTTCGGATGCTAATGATTATTACCAAATTCGAGATGTAATTCTTCCATCTATTCAAATCGAAATGGATAATCGTCAATTACCTACGGACGATGACAATGCAGATTACGTAGACTCTTATAAAACCGATTGGAAGTTATACGGATTAGACGAATTAAAAGTAAAGCTGCAAGAGTATAAAAACACAATTGAAACCTGTAAAAAGGGCGGTTACGATAAACCATATTCTGAAGATTCTTCTCACACTAAAGACATTCATGATAAGATGTATGCAAAATATCTGGACGCTCAAAATCAATTAGATTCTAATTATGTAGATGGATGTCAGGAAGCATATGACAAGAGACAATCTGAAATTGATGCAGCCAATGATGTTTTAAATGGATATAATAAAACAAGAGTTCAATTAACTCAACAAGTAAAAAAAGAAACTTGGGTTCATAAAAATAATGTTTCTATTACTGATGAAAATGCAAATTATATCACTGATGAATCCAATCGGAATATCTCATCGCTATCTGATACAATTTCATTTTCGGCAAAAGATTTATTAGAACTATCTAAGGTTTATTATGATGGAACATATTCGAATGATAATATGTTTCTCACAGATTCTGATGATCAAGTTTCTGCAATTGATGAGCAATTAAAATTACTGGACGCTGCATCTGAGGATTTATACATATCTTCTCACCCACAATATCAATATACAACATCATTAGATAACTTTTTAGCGAAAAGTGAATATAAAGATTATACAAAAAACATCAACCGTGGGGATTATTTGTATTTAACGATTGGAAACATCAGTGTACAAGGGGTACAAACAAGATAAAATAGAAATGAGGGGCGATAGAGCGGAAATGTCAGATTTTCCACTCTATCTGAACACGGTCGCTGGTGGCCTTGATCGTAGAGATCAAACCATCGGCGGCTTTTCTTTTGTCGTCAAAATCTATGCTGTCCCAGTTGTCGAGATAATAGGATAACTTCTTTATCTGCTGGGGAGATATGGTTTCAACGCTCAATTCAGCGATTGCCTTTGAAATGGTCTGGCGTCGGTTGTCCAGTTCTTCAATTTTTTTGTTAGCGTAGGCAAGCAAGGTCGCATTGGCTCCGGTCAGCGTATCCAGCAGCTTTTCAATTTCTGACTCCACCTGTGCCAGCTCCACTTGATAGGCGGTCAGTTTCGGATTGACTTTTTCCTCTCTGCCGTGGAGTATCTGAAAGTCTTTGAATTTCTCCTGCATGGCCGAGAAAATGAATTGCTCAAATTCTTCTTTGCGGATTTTCCCGCAGCCCGGACAGCCTTTGTTTTCCGTCCGTTTGGTACAGCGGAAATATCCGGTGCTGTTTGGTACATGGGTGGCTTTCAGAGCATATCCACAATGCCCGCATTTGATTTTTCCGGCCAGCCAAGTATTTTTCGGTTTCCGTCCCTGCTGGAAGGTGGTGTTTGCCATAAGTTTTTTCCGGCATTTCAGCCATGTGTCAGAGGAAATGAGTGCTTCGTGTGGAGCGATAACAAGTATCTGGTCTTTTAAGCACCTGTCCTTGTCCGCCTTCACATCCCGCCCCTGATAGAGATAGCAGCCGTTTGTTCCGGCAAAGTCGGAAGCGTCATTGACAATCGCTGCACCCTGGCTCTTGAAAAATTCGTACAGCTCCA